>Ga0075439_13171_pt1 | contig 10205 bp, 7 predicted proteins | sample MintriSingleCell_FD_74264 | JGI IMG/M metagenome (GOLD analysis project Ga0075439, IMG submission 74264) | Marine eukaryotic communities from Monterey Bay, USA to study complex ecological interactions - Minidiscus trioculatus JGI Plate_4_G5... | ecosystem: Environmental > Aquatic > Marine >... | reverse complement strand
TATCAATAGATTATCCAATAGAGCACCCCCACCAACTACATCCAACACCACCAGCATTCCCTTGACTGCAACTCAACGAGCACATGCAACTGCACAAAATTTTATATTCCGTATAAATCCACATGTCATGAAGGCATTAATGACTCTATCTTTATATATGCTACTAGCATATACATGGAATACAGATTTATTAATTAATAGAGCAAAGAGTATGGAGATTAATTACGGACTAAGTGAATATTGGAATGGTGCAGAGAAGATTGGGAGGGTAAGCACTGATGATGAGGGAGGAGAGATTGTTACGAAATTGTTGGTTAATGGCAAGTTGGATAGTTCTTCGTCAAGGAGTGGGGATGCTGCTATTTCCGCCGGTGAAGTATCTCCATCCCAAGATGATGGTACTCCCTCCTTTTCAATAATGGATATTGAGAAAGGAAAAGTACGAAGACCAAACCTATCATATGCACGATCAATCGATGGGAAGCTTACCACCTATGGAGTGAATAGTAACCAACGTCGTGCAATGATGTCAGTGGCACGGAAAAAGTCTTCCTCCTCTAAATATGAATGGACCTTTTCAAGATTAGCGTGGGCATTTGTTTGGCTAGGGTTTAGTATACCACTAGTTGAGATGGGAATTCGAGAGATACGCCGACAGATCAATATTCGATTTTGGAATGTTAGACGGTTACGTCCATTGCGGGCTATACCTAGTCGAGTATATGTACATAACTCGTAAAAGCAGTTGTAAAGTTAAGCTATGTAATTGTATTGCAAATTAAACTGTTGTATTGCAAATGACGGACTTAGTGAGGATACCAAAACTCAACTCTTATGTTTATAAGCATAACACTATGTTATATTATCATTCCATTCTGGACCAACACCGCCTCCAACCTGATCCGTGCTTAGCCTGCATTCAAACCATTGCAAAAGAAATGGAGCCGGAGTCGCAATCGACTGCCAATTTTCTTGTGAATAACGGTATCCTGAACCACGACTATTTCAAACACATAAAATTGATGAGTACAACTACCACAACAACTTCAAAGAGAATAGTGATATATAACTACACCCTAAAATTAATTAAATTAATAGTCTGATAAATAATATCAATATCTACGACGGCCGCGCAGGACAATTTTACACATTGCAATACAATATCAACAACCAGCACACCGACATAAAAATCAGACGGTGCATCACAAATTCAATATACACGTACCTTAAAATAAAAACAAGTACACCGCCATAATATTAAATATGGTTTACTCTGATGATGCTATATCGGCACACCCTGCACGGTGTAATAGGAAGATTAGCAACAAATGGACCAAAGAGGTAAGTGCATGATAATATGTTCAATTTCGATTTTCGATCGTGGTATACTGGTGTACCTGTGTGCACAGTTTGGTGTATTGCAATTATAAAACATTATTAACCCAAATTCAATTATTCTATATTTAATTATATATTTACAGGAAGATCAACGTCTACTAGAGTTAATTAGTCAACACGATATGACCGACACTAAGAAAGGCAAAATTTGGGTTGCTTGTTCGGAGGGATTAGCACCTCGGACTGCTAAACAGTGCCGTGAAAGGTATGTTAACAACATTGACCCCAACAGAAAGAAGGGAAATTGGACTGCCGAGGAGGATGAGATTATTTTTAAATTGGTGGATGATTTGGGTACAAAGTGGTCTAAGATTTCAGCACGTAAGTCTATTTCCTCATTTGCAATATTTTCACATGAAAATCACATACCCTCCACTAACCAATATCTTCTTCTTTTATACATCAAACTTCAGTTTTACCCGGTCGTACCGACAACGATGTTAAAAATCGGTACCATACTAAGAATGAACAATCACCCTTCCACCCTTCACAATATTATGCCAAGAAAAGAAAGCCGGAGGGTACTCCCGCCTCCAATAATCTGAAAAAGAAGCCACGTATATCAATCAAACTCTCTTCTGCCCCTTCTACAGAAAAGAAGGTTGAATCAAAGTCAGATGATCCGACATACTTCCCAAACAAGTTGATGAATATCCTAGAGAGTGCAGATCCATCCATCATCTCATGGGTAGCGGATGGTGATGCCTTTATTATCCGAGATAAGGATCGATTTGCTAATAGTATATGTCCACAATACTTCAAGCACAGCAAGTTTAGGGCATTCCAACGTAGTTTAAGCCAGTATGACTTTCGCCGTATCTCCGATGGAGATAATAAGGGGGCATACCAACATGAAAAGTTTAAACGTGACCAGCCATGGTTGTCCGCTCAAATGAAAAGCATGCCGCGGGATGACCGTATGAAAAAGTCTGATGCAATTAAATCAATCCGGGATAGTTTTAATACCCCTGGTGGATTAGATCCACAAATTGGAATGCGCGTTCAAGTTAAATACATGGGAGTTGCACAAGGAGGTGTAATTGAACACGTTTACAAACATCCTCATGCACCTTTCTGGAACTTGACAATTCGATTTGATAACGGTATGTACCCCCATAGACCCCCATCTGTTTGTTATTGATATTTGTTGATATTGATTCTTGTTCCTTATCATTTACTAACCAAACAATTACACACTCCAATTTATGTAATATTCAGGTGAGAGGGGTGAGAATGTATACCCCGGACAATTCATCAAGCTGATCCCCAAGAAGTCTCAGCCCATCCACTTTGGGTCGGATGCGGCGTCTAAGCAGGAGTATCCAAGCAGCAAGACTAGCAACCTAAATGAAAGTGAGGTTGCACTGTGCCATGAGCTCATCGGAATGGCCAAGTCATCATCTTCTGATGACATGTCTAAATCGTCAGCCCCTGATACCGACCGTAAAGAGACAATGAATCAGTACAGTGGGGAAGAACAAGAGGAGGAAGAACAAGAGGAGGAAGAACAAGAGGAGGAAGAACAAGAGGAGGAGCAGTATGAAGACTACCTGTATGAGTACCTTGCAATGAAGGCCAAGGGAGAATTTGATTCGGTTCATCAGAAAGAATCAGATTATGCCCAAGAAAGTAGCAGTGAACAGCAGGAATCTACAGATGACGAGAGTGGTTTCTATGATCCAGCTGGCGGTGATGCTATTGATCTACTCAGTGGGAAGATTTTTAACTCTACGGCAAAGCAACGAGCAAAGAAGGAGAAGAAGAAACGAGATGAGGATGAATTCAAAGTTACTTGCAACATTGAGGGTTGTAATAATACAGCACAGAGAGGTGGCAGATGTATTAAACATGGTGGAAAGTATATTTCCAAGCAGGAAAGAGCACGCCTTGGCATCCCCAAACGTAACAGGCGCCCTTCATTAAAAGTAAAGGCGAACAAGGGTGGGGATAGTACTGGACTTTATTCCGAATCTCGAAGAAGACAAGCGCATACTATTCATGACGGACAACCCAAGAACACAGCCGAAGGTATTGCTGATGTAGGCCCTCATGATGTACTCGTTGGTCGTGGTGGTAAGTATTGTTTGTATTTAATTGTCATATGCTCTTGTCAAAAAGCTATAGTCTAACACACCTATACATTAATAACATCACTCAAGGACTTACAAACCATAACCCAGGTAACATCAAGTGGAGGAACATTGTTGAAATACTCAAACCAGAGTACAAGGCAGCCTCAAGGGCTAATAAGGCTCATATTGCAATGAGTATCGTTAAAGAGTGGAGACGTCTAGAACCTCCTGGTCGTTTCCTCAAGAGAGATGATGAAACAGGATTGTGGTCTGATATTGGTGACGTGGACGCACGTATTAAGTGCTCCCAAGTTCTAAGAGAGAACAAGGGTACCAAACTCAAGTTGGATGAATTTGGGTATAGCTGTGGTGGTAAAAATTCAGCACCTGATTTATCCACAGTGATAGGGGGATCACCCGAGGCATTAGGCAGATCAAGCCTTGATAGTCATGAATCATCTGCAAAGAGCGATTCTGACATGAAGCCTCACTATTCAAGTGATCATAGTCCTGATTCATCTACTTACACGATGGAGGATGAGGCCCCTAGCCATAATTATGGTTCTAGAAGTCGTACAAGTGGCGTCAGGAAGAAATATGAAGAAGGGCCCGATTCTGATGCTGAATGGTCGGATGATATGCCTGCCCTTGACTTGAGTAAGCCCAAGTCAACGAAGAAGGTAAAGAACAAGTATCTCATGTCCGGGGATCCAATCAAATCCAAGAAGGCCTCTGCTTCAAAGAAGAAGAAGAAGAAACCTATTAACAAGAGAATGGAGGTTACTTTGATTGGTGATGCGGATGATCCAACTCTACAAGATGTTTTACTAGGACGAGGTGGCGGGACAAACGGACATCCCGGAAATTCGAGATTCAGAGATGAAAGTCGAAAATTGAGAGTTGTTTATGAGGCTAGTGCTCGAGAAGATAAGAAACAGATCTCTCTTGATCTAGTAGATACTGTACATGCGTATGGAGGTAGATTCATGCGTAAGGAACAGGATGGGAGGTGGTACGAGGTTGATCACGAGAGTGCGCGGAAGAAGTGCAGTCAAGCACTTCGAGAGAATAAATGGGATTAGGCAAACAAGGCAGGCAGGGGGATGTAAACTGGTCCAGTATAAATGCGGGACATTAGAGAAAGCGATGAGCCTTGTAGTGTTGGGAGTGCACTTATCTTCACTCAAGTTTAATTGGTGATATGAAAAGGCAAAATGGCTGTGTTTGAAAGAAGATATGAATGTGTGGTTATAAACTAAAAATGTATGTGTATTGATAAGAGAGTCTGAGTGTGTTCAATTTCAATAACAATTTTATCTTTTAGTACATTACAAGTATTTATATCCATTTATATTTCCCTAGTATCATCTCAGAACTTTGACTTCGTATATTCATGAGTGAAGTCTCTTAAAGTTCTCTGATCAATAGATAACCCCCCAATTAATTATAACGTTGACTGCGACTGTATTGGTCTGACTCCTGAGTTTCATCATCATCAACATCCTCTTCTTCTGATCCTTCATCTGATCCAGTACTGTATTCATCCTCGTCATCAAGATTCTTCTGAGGATTACTGAACGACTGCGACATGGCAGCCACTTTTCGAGTTTCACCCCACGAGAAGTCATCCATATGCCAGAAGGCGTACAATGGCAAGATGAAGTAGAAGACTGGCACCCCAATGATAGTAAAGTAGATGAACCAAAATAGGAAGTCATACCGAGATCGTAAGATGAATACCACAATCTGAACACCAATAATCATCCCGTACAAGACGAGAAGAAGGAGAGAGAACTGTGTCTTTCCTGCCGCCACGAGGAAGATGAGGTAAACAGCATACACGGTTGATGCTGGTAGAATCATACAGGCAATAAGATCAAGGTAAACAACAGTCTTCATGGAGCAGCAGCAGACACCACACATAGTCTTGACCTTGGTAAGTTCCAACAAGTTGTGGTATGTAGAGTTAATCCAACGACGACGTTGGGATAGAAGAATCCTCATCGTATGGGGTACAATGGTAAAGCACTGCGCCTCGGGAACATAACTTAGGAACATATCAGGGAAGAAGTGTAGAAGCAGGGTGGTAAGCATTCTATCCTCTCCCAAGTGGAACAGGTTCTGCTCGTGTAGACTGTCAATATCATTACGAAGATACTCGGCATACACGTGATCATCAGCCAACAATGGCTTACCGTCATCGTTCAAGATACGGTACATGGTGAAGCATCCTGGTAGACACGTTACACAACCAAAGGCAGACTCGAAGGCCTTCTTCATGTGATGGTTATTGTAGTACTCAAACACCTGCATCATTGTTACCCAACTCTGCCACTTGTTATCAACCTTAGTCTCACCACAGAGGGCAAGGATCTTGTCGTTCTGGTTCATGGCATATGTCATGTGAGTGACGGACATCTCGTCAACACGAGTATCGGCATCAATGGTCATCAAGAGACGCATATCATCAGATTGCATGTTCAAATCAATGAGAGCATCTTCAATGGCAGCATCCAACTCTGTCAATTCACGGCCGTGGTAGATACGATTGAAGTATCCCATGATGACAAGCTGAGAATCACGCTTACCACGGTTACCAGGCTTGGCACTTCCAGCCTGTTCCATGGCTAGACCATGCTTGACAATTACCAAATACTTGAGGGACTTGTCTTCAACTTCATAGTATCCATGATATACACGAGCCCTGTTGGACGTTAAAAGACCAATGGAATCATAATCATACAATTCATCATTATCTGGGTCCATTTCAAAACCAAGAATCTCAGATAAATGCTCGGGTGTTGACAAATCTTGACCCGCACCGGTAACGACACCATCAGCAATCATAATCATAACCTTGTTTTCTTCAGGATATGTCGTAGCCAATACTGAATCACAAGTCTTGATTAACTCCGCTCCACCCTCATTATAACACGGCACCATCACAATTACTTGATCTTGTGTATCCTCGGCTGAATATGTACGCGTCCCCTTGGCAATGTACATTAAACTGCAAAACATCTGTGCAATCATAATCAATGCCACAAAACACAATAGGAAGTACATGATGATGTTCAATACGAAGCAAACAACATCAAATCTTGTATCAATAATACCAACATAGAATAATTCATCCATACATCCCAAGACACGATCATCGGGATATACACTCTGGAACAATTCAGTAGCATCCTCATTCAACTTGTTAATAACCAAATTATTCAATGTTGGTTCCAAGTATGCATTAGGATGATCCTTCTCAATTTGCTTGGTCTGTTCATTACGTATGCTATTCACATAACTGGTAACATTGTACACACGATCATGGATTGATACCCAAAAGGTAAATGGTGATTCAAGTAACAATGACCCGTCATGTGCCAATGCACCTTGTTCAAATTCACCCATATACTTGGCAGTGGCATTCATACCAGTGACGAAATCATGACAAGGCAAACCATTCTTAATATGGTAAGTTCTTCTTGTATATGTGAGAGTTCATCATATCTGCTAATATTACCATGGGAAATACTATTACATCATACTGACATCATGCATCTACTCTATGTCTATATGGATAAAGTTTTACATATCAAACCTTTGGTCGCAATCTTTCTTCTATTCAATAGCAGTGCTCGTTACAAAAATGACGTTGTACATAATCCTGATAATAGATTTAATGACGGATGCCAATTCATATCCATTCGAAAGGAAAAAAGAAGGAACTGAAGTGAAATTGATAGTTATAATTGCACAGCTCTTCTTACTACCGGTCGCTATTATGGTACAGGAAGAATTAATGGTCTCATTCTTTACATTTGGGAACTTATCATATTCGTCTGGTATACTAAAGAGACACTCGAATGCATATAGATGGAGTAAGTGAGATGATTTATGTACGGTATGAGTCTTTGCATTTTAGTTCAATATCCAGCCTTGCTAACTTTTCTATTCCTCGTACTCATATCTTTTCAAGAATATCACGCCGCACATTCAGCACGAGCACTTGATGGACTCATGTTCTTATATATTAACGTATACCTCATGCTCAGTTCAGTCAACTTATTATCGATATTCTTAAACTTCTCGGCTCTAATGTTTCTACAACAGATCGATAATATAGCACTGAAGTTGTGTTTAGATGGATATTGGACTCGAGTGAGTTGCATGTGCTATTTGTTTGGTTGCTTATCTATAATGTATACTCATGCTCACTCTTATTTTACTATTCAGAGCTTACAAGAATGTGCTCGAGATACTGTTGAATTAAAAATAGCTTTCAAGCAAAACTATGCAATATCATGTCTAAGGGGTAGAACAACAATACTATGGGTATCAGCTGCATATGTCATACTCCTTGGATTCTGGGTAAAAGTTCACTTTATTGACAGCTAATTCAAAAATTGGATACCGTATCCATTGATGAATAGGAACAAACCAAATGGCCGAAAATTACATTAACTTCTAGCAAAATTGCTCATCGAGGTCAAAATCAAGTAGCGATGGTTCAGGTATACTGATCGGTGTAGTTGTATAAAATAGGAAATTTTAGGACTACGGTATCCTTTCTCAAACATAGCCTTTAGAAAGCCGATTAGTACCATTCTAAGCATATCATCCTTCTATTAGCGTTTATATTATTCGTATATGGATTTGTAAAGCCAAAGGCCTAGGGTATCATTGAGTAGAGATTGAATAAAAATGGTATCTTTCAAGATACTTGCAAACTTCTCCCTCCCCTCTGTTCCCGATTACCAAAGGAGAAATTAGGGGCTGCTCTAAGTCAAGGCCTGTTCTTAGTTCAGGGTAAGAACTTAGGGGCCACTGTAATTAATCCCTCAATAAAACTATTCATTTCATTTCATCTAATCGTCTCTACAATAGCCGTTCATAATATCAGCATACTACTCCTAACAATCATAGTAACAACATCTCCACTACCTCATCAATTGCCCTCCTCTCTACAATAGGCAAACACAAACTTCGACATTGCAATAGATAGATATAGAAACTCTCAATATCTTATCGTCGTCTCCTCATTGCAATAGATATAAATATATTGCAATAGAATAATACATTGCAAACAACATTGCAATACATACAACAAAACAACTATTACAATCATGTCTCGTCATGGTGATGAACACTCATCAATGTCATCCCTCTCCGCTGGTCTAAGTGGATATAATGCACAAGAACCAAAACCATCCTCCTCCAATTCTGTACGAAGTCGTCAATCCTCAACAATCAAGGGATCACAATATACACCCGCCCCACCACCACGTGAAGGGAGTGGTAGTAGTGTAGCAAATTCATACCGCTCCCAGCCACGGTCAGTACACACCAATTCATCTCAATCAGTCTCCTCGGGTCTATCCCACGGCACAGCTGGTCGTAAATCATCACGCTCTTCTAAAAAAGATCAAATGATAGATGATGACGAACGATCACAAAATACAGCACGTCTATTAAATCAGGTACATCAAATGACTACCCAACCAATTGACAATTCACGTCAATTAGCATTGGAAGATGAACGTATGAGGTATCAAAATGAAATACAGAATGAACTTGATAATGAGGATGACTATACTGATTATGATGGACAGGAAAGTCGTAGGAGTGGCCGTAGTGGACGGTCTGGTAGGTCAAGTAAGGGTGGTTCTAGGAGAGATCCAGATGATCAATCATACCGTTCCAACAAGTCTGGACGATCAGCTCCCCCTCCACCACCCCGTTCTGATCGTTCTCAAGGTGGCAACTCTCGTCGTTCGAACAATAACAACTACGCAAGTAATGATCCAGATGGTATGTCAAATGTATTCGAGGGTGATGATCCAGATGGGAAGCATTATGCTCCTGGTGGACGTCCCGTCGCTGCTCCTCCTCAAGGATCACGTGGTAGTGGATCTCGTTCTGGCAGTGGATCAAGACATTCAAATCAAGGCTCGTACCGTGATGAAGATCAAGGATCATACTACTCCAAAGATTCACGTTCCCAACAAGAAGATGATTATACCTACGAACAAGGTTCTCAAGGTCAAGGTGAGGAGGATGGATCATACTATTCACAAGACTCACGTGCTTCTCGTGGTAGTCGTCAATCACGTGGCTCTCAAGGTACAGGATACCCCCGAGGTGGTGATAATGAACAAGCACTCGACACTTGGGAGGAGGAGGAAGGATCGTACCTCTCTGGTTCGGCACATTCCTCCTCTAAATCCGGTAAGAAAACATCCAAAGCCTTACCAGAAATTGAAACTGGTAATAACAAACGTGCCATGTGGTGGTATAACTTCTCCCGATGTGTAACATTCCCTATACCTAGTGCATGTATTAAAAAGGAAGATGATGAGGCCAAGCAAGCATGGCGTGAAAAGGTTGCTATTTGCTTTGTTGTCTTTTTAGCATCAAGTTTCTTTGTTGGTATCTTTGGTTTCATCCCTGTATTATTATGTCGTGAACGTACAGTGTATACATTACCGAATGTACAAGAACGTACGAATGAGAATTGGATTGCCGTTAACGGTTGGGTATATGATGTTACTGACTTGCTTGAACGTCATCCAAAGGGTCCGTCTGGTGTAGAGGCATTCTTAAATGAAGACGCGTCACGTATGTTTCCCCGTACACCACCGGCATTATTGCCAGATATGTGTCTAAATAAGGGAAAGTTTGAAGATAATGAAGAGTTACAGAATACTAAACCAAGTTGTGTCGATTTTACCGAAGAGG
>Ga0075439_11299_pt1 | contig 10221 bp, 8 predicted proteins | sample MintriSingleCell_FD_74264 | JGI IMG/M metagenome (GOLD analysis project Ga0075439, IMG submission 74264) | Marine eukaryotic communities from Monterey Bay, USA to study complex ecological interactions - Minidiscus trioculatus JGI Plate_4_G5... | ecosystem: Environmental > Aquatic > Marine >... | reverse complement strand
AATTCCCACAATCGTTGTTCATGTAACCAAGCTTGGTATTGAACAAAGATATCGTAAATAGAATCACGGAGATCGAGTGGTACCTTGCACCGATTCTTACCAAGCTTATCAGATACAAAGTATTCTCTTGACAGGACTTTAGACGAGCTCTGATATGCCTTGATTGATCCTTTATTGAATGTTCGGATAGACTTCCAAACAATCAAGGCGGCAATCTTCTTCTGTGTATAATGCTCGTAAAATTGTTTGAATTGGGCAAAGCTGACTCGATGTCGAGGGTGGACGTGCCTTGTCTTGGCCTCCACTTCTTCCTCAGATAGTGATACATCAAGCTCATGTAACAGGTTATCAAACGTGTAGAAGTTGCTTTGGGGACTACTACCAACAGCTTTCTCAACATATCTACAGAGTCTGCTTGATCTAGACACGAAGAGTTGAGAGAACTTGGGCTTGTCACCTAATCTTTGTCGATCGTACTCGATGCGATTGCATATACACTGTGTGGTATAGTGTGTGAGTACATGAATGAGATGAAATGTAGATGGTTAGTATGAACAAGGCAGTCAAGTTCCAATAAGAACTCGAAATGAACACATCTTGTACTGCACAAATATAAGGATACCATTCTGGTATCTTTTCAAAAATTTTGTGCACATCCATGTTGAGTGTTGAGCACAGATGATAGAACTTACGATTGTTACGATTGTTTTGCCCGTGCCAGATCTTCCAAGAAGTAATACCGTACCCTTGGTGTAGCAATGTCATCAATGTTGTCAAAATTGACGTCATATAATTTCAGAGGTACATTGCCCAGTGCATCAAGTAGTACTTCTCTCTTGGCAATAGTTTTAGACTAGCATTGAGCTCATCAACAAAATTCTGAGGCATTTGCTGTCTGGCGGTACGATGCTATGATGGAGTTTAGCAAGTCGCGAGACACTCTAATGATGAGAGATTGTCAAGCGGAGAAGAAAGAGGCATAAGATGAGAGCATGAGAAGAGTCCGATGAGTAGGAGTATGAGATGACGATAAGATACAAACAGATAAGCACAATAACAACAATGCTAAACTGTTAACTCACCTTGTGCTTAGCGATGAACCACACGACGATACGATCACCTTCCTCTGTCCATAGGATTCGGAAGCCCTGTGAATAGAGAATATATGTAGATGAGTTAGACCATTCGATGTACAAGGTATCAAGACAGAAAGATCTGTACTCACAAATGATTGACTCGCATCCTTTTAGAGGCTTCTGAAGCTTGTGAGTTCGTTCACCTTTGGTAAGCTGTTTCATCTTCTTCACGAACATCTCCTTGTACTTGACATCTCCATTCTTCATAAACTTGACCACATGACTCGTTACCTATTGTTTGTGCTGCGGACAAGAGAAGAGAGTTTGAGTTATGGTATATATCATATGCACATACAAAGATAACGAACAAACAGATGGGCACAAGATGTGCATACTTTGTAACTTACTTGAAATAGAGACCAGTCTACCATACTCTCTTGTACATTGACTTGATCCTCTTCTGCATCCTCAACTTCTTCATCCTCAATCTCTTCTGATTCATCCTCTTCTATCAAGGCAACTGACAGAGCTTGGTTGAGCTTCTCGTCTGTATCTGTCAAGTTGCCATCCTCATCCAGTAGATCGACTCTCTTTAGGTCTAATCTCTCTCTTACCAAACCCCAGCCTGTCAAGGATGAAACTGAACAAGGCACTTGCTCAATCGTCATCCTCCAAACATTGTAAAAGTCTCGTACGGCATCAAGACGAGGTTGCAGTGTCTTGAGGTACGTACCTCGAACTATTACGCCTCGGACAATCTTTTGGATTGATATTGCACTACCCCTACTCCTCCTGCGTCTTTGTAATGTTATCTTACTCCTATTAAGTTACCGATTAGTCTTCGAGCCTTCCGCTGTTGATGATACTTCCAAATAAAGGTCGATATGACTTCTCTAGTCTTTTTCTTCTCACTACATCTCCATGCAAAGTCGACTATGACATTACGGGCAAGGATTACCTTGACTCGTTTCTGAATGTGGCAATTCAACATGAAACTAGCAATACAATCCTGGGCCTTGATCTCTTCATCTGTCAAGTGTGAAATAGTGATGGTGTACTCTCTCCGACTCGTTCTTGATGAATCCTACATATTGATTGACCGTAGCTCCTCCTCCTTGTAACGTATTTTCTAAAATTCGGTGTCTAGAGAGAGGTGGAACTATCCTCGATAGTAAACACTACAACGACATGCCGTCCTCCTACACATCCAAAATAGCAAGTTATTGAGGTATTGTACATACCAACCCCATTGTATCGTATTATACGATGGAAGAACCACGTTCCAAAATTCGTGCAATGTTAATTCCCCGCCACCACTACATAACAAGTAATTAAGTCGGCTGGCTACCACTACTACATACCAATATCAAATTATATTCCATCATGTAAGCATACGTGCTGAAATATTGTTAAGGAAAATCAACTTGGGCCTACCAATAAATAAAGTATACCACCGCCACAAAATAACGAGTTATAACAATGGACACGATTCTAATGCCTTATTACCCTGGCTAGAGTCCGGTTGTTGCAAAATCTCTACTCTATGTATTCTTGAGAATATTATGAGAGGCGTACTATACTTTAAATCTTTAGTTTGTAATTCCTCATCAACACTCATCCTTTTGTATTTGTATCGAGAAATTTATAATTCTTATATATATGAATACCTTTCAAGAAGTTGCGGATATTATCTCTACTGTGTCGATAGAAGCTTTACACCATCATATTCTGTAGCTGATCTCAATAGCTCACTATCTATGTTATGTATCAAGTATCATAGTTGAATTTTGAATTTTGACGTACATACCCTCCTACTTGGGGTGTTGATAAAAGGACGAACTTGCAATACAGTGGTCGAATACTTACATCGATGACACCATTGTATTCCTCATGTAATTTTCAATCGAATGATGTTGTTTCATGTTTATATAGGGCTATAATATTCTGGGACTATTGCAATGCATTGCAAAATGTAATAGAGGCATATTTTTTTGTGAGGATACCGCAGACCGCAGCCTATTCTCCATGCATACCATACCTTTAACGAGGAGAGATATGAATGACAGGTGGTGTTGAGGCTAAAACACTCACACACACGCCCTTATATTTTCTTCACAACAATACATAAAGAAGTATTTAGAGCGGTTGCGGCGGCGGCGGTATGTTGATAGTGTAAGAGCTCCTTTTTTGCAATCATTATTGTGGACACTCAGTTGCAAACTCTTGTTATCAACATGAGTAGCTGGAATTTAGACCCGTGTGTGTTTCAAGATTAGTTAGTTAGTTGATATTGATAAATTACATTATTTCTAAATCGGCATTAAATGGCGGTGAAGTTTTAAATATTGGTATGTAGTTGCATCATAGCGCTCATAACTTGATGTCTGAAAGAGAACACCCATCTAATATATCGCAAACATTGAATTAACACTTGCCACATCTTATTATTCTTGATATGAAGAATGGTTAGACGACAAGCAGTGGGTTGAGCAGATATCAATAATACGAGCAAGAACGTGTAATAGCGAAGAATATGATTATCCAGTACGAGGCTGTGCAACAAAACAATATAACTTTTTAGATTAACCTCTACAACTACCTATACTAATACTAATAACCTCGGAAGTCGACGACCATAGATTCTATCTCGACGGAGGAGGCCAATTAACCTGTTACATATTCACACATCAAATTTTAAGTTATTGGTCGACGTAAGAGGAAAGTTGGCTACAGCGCTTTGGGCAAGTAGGAGTTAGGAGATGGGATCATGCTGCTGTCGAATAGCTTTGGTTGAATCATCACCACGAGTCAGTAGTATCAATGAAGGTCATCTTCGTTTGGATAGAGATTCATAGTTTTATACCACACAAACGACTTCAGTATAGAGATTACATATGACACCACACTTTATATCAACTAGAATAGAGCGTTATGATTGAGCGGGAGAAAATAATGGTGAATATACAATGGACGGTTTGGTAGATGATATAGAGATATGAGTTGGCAGTGTAACAGCAACCTACGTCATTACTGTTAACTATTCTGTTATCTTTCCTATCCTCGAATAACGTAATCTTTTTCACCAATATTAGTTATCAGATTCATTTTTCTAATGTAGAAGTAATGTATATGATTTCAGCAACCATACATTAGTCATCTGTATTGTTATGTTCATATATATATATATATACCCCGTGTAATACGTACGTAGGCACCAATAATACCAAATCATGTTAAGTCTTAACTATTCAGACTTTAATTTGGACTCACGACCAGTGCGTAGAAAATAGTTGACCTTTTCATGATCACCTTCCTCTAATCTCTTCTTAATAAATGCAATGACATCATCACCAAGAAATTTCGTATCATCATGCTCATAGAAACTAAAACCTACAACAATGATGATACTATCAAGCCGATTAGGCAAATTTCCATTCGTTTCAATTTTAATATCCAGCTTGAGATCTCCATTAATATAAATTGATCCAATCGTTCCACTAAATCTTCTATGCCTGTCAAATTCAACCGATGACATACCGAAATGAGATTCTGTATCTCTCAATATACTCTCAAAGTACGTAGTTACCGCATTGGAGATAGACCCTAACAGTACTGGCTCTCCAATACATTTCCTTTTCTCACCCCACTCACATCCGGTAACATTAGTACATCGACCTTCCTTTCCGTCGTGGATGTTACATTTCGACAATTGTTTATCTGGATATTCTGATGGATCAACATTATTGAGTAGAGCTAATATCTCTTTGGTAAATGTTAGATATTCAGCTTTATCGTTGTTGGGGGTAGTAACTTCGAGTGTATATGTCCCGGATCGAAATTGGCCTCGTTTGCTACTTATGGTCAAGAATCTACGTGTCGTCACGCCTCCCCCTCCATTTTGGACAGTACTCTCTATATTATCTGATACCTCCTTCGCTTCCTTTTTCTGCAGTATAGAGGGCTTTTCCTGTTTTAATAAATCATTTTTTCCACCCACCGATTGTGCATGAGATGCACCACTGCTTAGGGCAATAAGATAGGTGAGGAGCAACTGAAACAACTTCATCTCTTCTTTAATGACTTTGGGGCAAAATGAGTACCATCAAATATTCTTTGAGTACCGAGGCGGCAGACGTCAAGTAAAGGAGGTAAAATGTGTATGTATGGCCATCGGTATCCTCAAAAGTACCCTCAAGTGGATATTCAGGGTTGTCTGTCACTCTAAAAGTTTCAGTTCGAAGAAAAGTTCACAGTCTTAATCCGTTTTAATATGGTCCGATTCATGCAGACATGAATGATTGGATTTCATTGAATATTATCCTAAGTTAAGAGATGCTAACTAATCTGTACTGTATCAAATCAAACTTGTTTTTTTAATCTTTGGAATGCTTTCCTTCCTATGCCTTTGTGATGTTAGGCCATGGATCACCAGCACTCTGATCTGCATTCAATGTGCTGGCAAGATAACTTTTTGGGATGAATAGAGAATGAAGATGATTAGACGGCGCAGCTAAGCTTGCAAAGGTGAACATTTGATTGACCATTGTGAAGAAAAGATGATCATCCGTTTCGACGCGGATGTAATAACTTCCATAGTTGGTGACAATATCACTTGGAGTATTAGGAACATCAGTATTGCTAAATGATGACCAGATTAGACGTCCTGTCGATTGAAACTCGTCTTTGAGGTCAAAAAAATCTGACATACGTGGCCGCACGAGTGCAAGAGTGTACGCCATCATCCTCCAAATAGTATCGAAGGTATCCTGTTCAATCGAGTTAAGATTGAGTGCATTAGGCACATCATCATTAGACATAAGTTCCAATCCATTCTTGAGCGTTAAACCTCCAGTACTTGGTGTAGAATCAAAATCAGATAAGGGAACAAAAGCTGAGACAGGAACAGCTTTATCAAATGCCTCAAAAAGGAGTTCAACAGAGATTGGATGAAGAAGGATTCCTTTGAGATTTGTCCACTGGTCATCCCCAATTTCACTCTCTCGATTCTTAGGCGAAATTGGAAGAACTGCAAGCGGATTATGACCCAAGAAGGCAGGTAGGGTTTCAATAGTACCTTAAAGGCATGATAGATGATGGAGAAAGATAATGTATTAGTTCGCAGTATATCTTTCATGCACATGTTAATGATGTCCACACGTCACACTTACCATTTGGATAAAATATATAGTTGATATCAATGTGATGTGCAGAGTATCGGAAGCCAAATTGCCCACTTCCTGTCAAGGACCCATAGATACTAAGATATGTAGCAACATCACCTCGAGGATGAACTTCATTCTCTCCAAAGATATCGTTGATTCTATATGCCTTTTCCAATGTCTCATTTGTATCCATGTTTCCAAATAAGGCCATTGGTACGTCATCACAGATCCAGGTTGTAGTTGCAGGGACAGTAGTATTCTCCGCTACTTCACCACACTCTTCAAAACTCTCAACATCTTCCAATATCTCGTACTCATTCAGCATACTGAAGACTGTTGGTGATTTATACTGGCGACATTTCCCGTCACATTTAGTTGTGTGTTCCTGGTATTGTCCCAAAATGAGATTGGATTCTAAACAAGTAACAAGTTTTATGAGAATCACGAATAAACAGAGAAATAAGTCATTAAACAAGAATATGGTATATATACTCAATACTCACGAATCTGTTGCAGTATCATTTTGTAAGCCATGTCTGTCATAACCCTCTTGAATGTTGCAAATAACGTGTTGACTTGGTCAGGTGTTAATAGCTTTACTGCCAATCCATACTTGGGCACAAGGCATTGCTCAACAATTGTGCATACCAGCCATTGTGATGGTTGCAATGAAGCATCTTGTGTGCACGAAATGAATTAAAGAAGCAAGAGATATACATATCGATATACACTTTAATATTACATTACTTCTCTATCCAGACCCCGTTCTTTCCACGCTTGTACTTGATCTCAACAAATGCCTCATTTACATCAAAATCATCTGCGTCTACATCCAAGTCAGATACTTGCTCGAAGACTCTAACATGGAAGAGACCACCCTGATGACTCATTTCTAATGATCGTTGTACATGTCTACTATCTAATGAGTAATTATGGAATTCAATAACATTATCGGCTCCTGCATCTTCCGCTGTGGCTGTTTTGTAGAATTCAAGTCGACTTGCACTAATGTGGTTTTGGACTTTCTGTGTCATGTCCAAGCTCCTCCTCTTTGCCGAGTTCATACGAAGCCATACTTGTGTATTGAGAGATGAAGAAAGAATGATGCATTAGATAGATCAAGGTACATTAGACGAGTATAAGAGAACATGAGATACATACCAGAACCCTTGCTTAAATCCGACTTTGCATTATGAATGTCCTCCATACGTTGGTGATGAGCATTAGTTGGGTACTTATTGCCACTGTGTCCCTCCTTGTTGTTACCCTCATCATTCTCCCAATTCAACTCATCGAAATATCCCTCTCCCTCCATGGTACCATCGATGTAGTATGCCAATGTAGGATGCTTAGAACCCGTCCAAAGATTGTAGCCAAGCTCCTTCAGATGTTGAATATTCATTTGTTCAATTGTCAAGTTACCATTCAGATCATTAATGCAATACACACAAAGACCTGTCATATCACCGTAAGCCATACGGCTTTTAATCGAATCACAATTCTTAGTACGGCATTTCAACTCAGGGTAACAATCCTTACATCTTTGACGAGGAGCATCCTCTCCATGCTCACATGACCTACAACCCAGTGTACATGTGTGTATCCGATTGCCGTGCTTGATACATATTTCCATCGGACAACCATTATTTGTCCTTGATGTATCATAATACTTGTCCTCCACCTCACTCCAAGGATCATCATCAGATAGTCTTCGCCTTGTTGACACTTGCCTGATTCCATGAGCAGTAGTAACTATAGATTGTTCTATTTGTAAGTCTTTTCGTGTGTAAGTTTTGGACCGTTTCATAATTGCTGGAGGCCCCTTCTTACCATACTGTTTTGTATGCTTTGGACAGCATCCACGTAGACATGTTCCTCCTTGGAGTCCTTGAAAACATCCTTTGATAATGCAGACAGAACGTCCCAAAGCGGAACCAGGTAAAGGTAACCTCTTAAACTCCATCGGAGGAAACTGCCCCTCGTGATTGAGCAAGCATCCCCGTTCCACTTCCTCAGATGTAAGAGTAAAGTTAACTGCACAGCATGATCGGGCTTGATTAGCCCAACCACTACCGGGCTGATTCATATCATCACCCTTCAAACTTGGATCGACACCGGCGTTGGTACATTGATTCCAAACCTGGCCTGAACGTAGCAACTTGTTCTTCTTCCTCTCAGTAATCTGTTAATGAAGAGAAGATGGATATTAGTATGTAAGGGTACGCCATTTGAATGGACGACAATTGACACATATGATACGGGGACTTACCATTTGACCAGTTATTGAGGATGATGGTTGAGTAGATACGTCTTGAATGAGTAGATCTAGTTTCTCATCAGCAGTTGATCCTGGTGGAAAGTTCGTCACAGCCTTACAAGCAGATTCAATGAAGTAATCTTCACTACGTTCTGTAGCGTTTGTACACGCATCTCTCGTTCCTTTACCAGGAGCTTTAGGCAAGACAATCAGTATCTTAACCTGTCCACTTCCACTCTTTGCTAGAATAGCTCCCATCTTTTTGGCAATATCCTGTATGATACTTTTATTTCGAAACTTGTCTGGCCATCCAGTGATATAGACAGCCTTTCCAGTAAAAGACGTCTTCTTCTTGAAAGAAAGAGCTCTACTACCCGATGGTTGTTGTACAGCAGTTGAGGCAGCTCGTCGGGAAGGACGTGAGGCAGCAGCACGGGCAGGTGGACGTGCTTTACGCTTTGGTGCCGGTTTCTTCTTCTTACTAGGTTCTGGTTTAAGTTGGGCCTTGGATGCGGCAAGCCCTCTCTTACTTCGTCGATGAGGAACAGGTGCCTTCTCTTCATCAGCACTAGGTGGTGAGGGGTCAGAAGCAGCGGCGGTAGCCTGCTCTTCTTCCACACTCATATCATCATTATCTTCTACTGTTGTATATGAGGTGACATCATCTGCCACACCTAGCTCAACAGTGCCATCCCTGTGAAACAACATGTATAAGAGGCATAGAGATGGTTAGACGAGAAGGCAAAGACTATAACGCATGGGAGACAAGCATGCATACCACTTACAAGACTTCATTGGGTACAACCCAACATTCTAAATGACAGTAATTCATATACACTCCCGAGACTTCATCCAATAATCCCACACGGACACTACCTTGGCCGATACTACTATGGCAGTAAACACAGGTAGATCGGCTGCTCTTTGCACGTTCAACCATGTGCTTAGGCATAACCTCCTCGGGTGCCGCTTCATATAACTCATGAGATGGGATTTGATTCGATGATTTTGAATACTTTTGGAGCTCATCTTGTTGTTGTTCGTATGCTCGTTTTTGTTGCCGCCGTAATAGTTGTTGTTGTTGCAATTGTGTTTGTTCTATACTATGTTGATAGAGGCCCGGATAAAAACTTTTGAGATATAAAATACCTCCCCAATTAAACCACTCATCTTCATTAATAACCGTGTCGGGAGACCGACGGATAGGATTGGGAGGTAAAGACTCGATACTATCCTCTTCATCCGAATCCCTACCCATCCCATCAATGCCAACATTTGTAAGAGTGCCCCACTCAAAACTGTCATCATCTCCCGACGTATTAGCCTCCGTAATAGCTCCACCACGACAATCCCCACTACCCGTACCACTAAAGTGTCCAATACTATTATCGCCCGAGGCATCTGCCAACATATCCATACTCTCATCTCCACCACGATTAATGCCCTTGTCATCACGTATAGCCGTATCACTAGAAGACATATCTCGTCCATTACTACTATCCATATAATCACACATACTTGTATCGCTGCTACTGCCCCCTCCAATACTATCATCCATATCCATATCATGATTCCCCGTATTGTTGGAATTAGATTGAGTAGTGGATGTATCATCTAATAATGCACCCCCACGAGTAATAATCAAATCGGCGGTACCCCCATTGTAACTGGCAACACTACCAAACACTCCTTTGGTAGAATCCTCATCATCATTAATACTACTAAA
>Ga0075439_10824_pt1 | contig 10240 bp, 13 predicted proteins | sample MintriSingleCell_FD_74264 | JGI IMG/M metagenome (GOLD analysis project Ga0075439, IMG submission 74264) | Marine eukaryotic communities from Monterey Bay, USA to study complex ecological interactions - Minidiscus trioculatus JGI Plate_4_G5... | ecosystem: Environmental > Aquatic > Marine >... | reverse complement strand
ACGGCCTACTGATTTTGTTCGTAGGAATTGCATTGTTGTTGTTTTATTTTGTGTCAATCTTTTGCTACGCGGGCTGCAGCGGTGTAGAACTTTATGTATAATATAAGCTTCGATAGAGGACAACAATGCCGTACACTATATGTTGTTCTAGACATGCAAAGCATATGAGAGAGAGGCGGCTTGATTGTATCGTCGAGGCCACTGTATTTTTGATTTGTCTAATTTCTTCTCGGGAAAAGAAGTTAGCGAGCTACCGACTTTTGCTGATTGCTATTGATTGGCAAAGAGTGCAGTGGTTCGGTTTGTTGTGACGAGTTTGCCAGCTTTACTAGGCCAGTGGCAAGGGCATTGCAATCGTATGAACCGCACGGACGGCGTTGGTGTATGTAGGGTAGTAGATCTGGTGAATATGCACAAAGAAATGAACACACATGATGTGCACAAAAATAAAGATATGAGCGAGTAGCAATAATACCGTAAGTTACGAGTACAGATAACTTGCAAATATTAAGTAATATAGAGTATGACTTTGCATAGTAAAGCTATGGTAGAGGCAGGGGCGTAGAAGTGTGGCTATGTGTTGAGTCTTGTTAAGCGTTAAGCAAACTTAGGTGTGCGATTCAAGTCTAAGATGATAACTCCTCACAATGTTCGATGTGGCGAGCAATGTAGACATACCATCTCAACATGAGACCATCATCACTCAAACATGATTACCATCTCCGATAATAATACGTATGCTATGTGTGATGGATGTTGGTTATCATTTCAACAAGCACCCGAATTATCAAACAATAAAAATAATTTGTGCACATCATGTGAGCAAGAACAAAATGGTGATGCTTCTTGTAATAATGATAGTCATGACTCGAGTTGTGATATCACTGACGTATTAGAGAGTAATAATAATGATTCTGATGATGATAATTCCGATGGGTTGAATATTGAGGATTCTACTGCCACCGATGATGAGCCTCCTCAGTAGAGAAGTCCACAAGCACACTTACAACCTCCGTTATTAGAAAGAATGATAATGCTGGTGAGAATTCATTTGCTGTATGTGATGGATGCTGGTTATCATTTGAACAATTATCAAGCTCGAAATTGTGCATATCATGTGAGCAAAATGATAATGTGTTGAGTATGGATGTGTCTAAGTCTAGAGACAATGTTACATTTGATGAAGGTGATAAAACAAATAGTGTTAGTTGTGGTACCACGGTTGGTAATGATGATATCGTATGGGAGGATATTGATGCGCCTGAGACATGTGCCAACTGTGGCAAGGAGGCAGACGAGGGTACATGCCTCAACTCGTGTAACAGATGCAAGTTAGTAAAGTATTGTAACGCGGCATGTAAGAAGAAGCACCGATCAAAGCATAAGAAAAAGTGTGATAGAAGAGCTTCAGAATTACACGATGAAAAGTTATTCACGGAGCATCCTCCCAATGAGGAGTGCCCTATCTGCTTAGTACCGATGCCACACGAAGAGGGTCATGTGATCTTCCGATCATGCTGTGGAAAGACCTTCTGTCATGGTTGTGCATTTGAAATGGGCACTACTGAACTTTCAAACATGAAACTTGATGAGACATACAGTTATAAAGAGAAGATGGATTCTCCCTGCCCATATTGTCGGACGCCACTTGCTTATGGTGTTAGGCAGGATGTAAAACAAACGGAGATTCTTGCGAAGAACGGCAACGCCAATGCATACTACGATCTAGGGATCAAGTATGCCAAGGGTAAAAGTGTATCAAAAGATTATACAAAAGCCAATGTATGGTGGTTAAAGGGAGGGCAACTTGGGTGTGCGGCGGCATATAACAACTTGGGCACTTCTTATCTAAAAGGATTGGGAGTGGAGAGGGATGTAAAGAAGGCCAAGTACTACTTTGAACTAGGAGCTCTGGGTGGCAGTGTACCAGCACGTCATAACCTTGGTACTGTTGAACTGGAGAGTCGAGCAATGAAACACTTCATACTTGCAGCTAAGGCTGGATATAAGCCATCTTTGGATTTTGTTTTAAAGTGTGGATTTAAGAAAGGATTAGTCACAAAAGATGAGTATGCAAACACTCTACGGGCATACCAAGATCGGCATGATCTAATGAAGAGCAATGAAAGAACTAAAGGTGGTGATTTTAAGGAAGTTCTCGGCTTGTGCCTACAAGATCCATTCGTCAAGTCATTGTTTAAAGGTCGTTCCCTGAATATGTTTGGCTTGACTGCTGGTCAAACTGCTGGTGTATGAATATTTATCGGAGAGTTGGTATATGCTGCATGGTGTGGAAGGGGGGTACATTCATATGGTGGCATGGGAATACATCTTATCACTTGGATTAAGCTAGCTATTGTATCTGCAAAGTAATGATTACTTAGTGCTTAAGCAAAGTAAGTAACCAGCCGTTGTGTAACCGAACTCCTTTATCCCTTCCACAACATTTACCTGCTTGGACCCCCCTCTATTCTAATTACTGTTAATGCCCCCAATTCATCCCCACATTTATGCCTTGGCCTTCTTCTTCTTTTTCTTAGCAGCCTTCTTCTTAGCCTTCTTTGCTGCTATCTCAGCTAATTCCGTCAATAACTTCTCTGTTTCCTCATCAGGCTTCTTATCAGTCTTGAAATAATCGGGCAATTCAAGTCCGGTAACTCTGGATGTACCCGATGGAAGAAGCAGCACGGTACATTTAAAGTGTGCAACCTTGGCATCCTTTGCCTCGTGTAATACGGGGTATGGAGTTAACAATCCATGGCTGACACATTCAGTAACACCCATCTTGGCAGAACGTTCGTCCTCAAAGAGTGCCAATGTAAATGGCAATGTGGGGTACTTCTTATCAATCTCTGATATAAGGGCCCGGGAATTCTTCATCTTTAGCTTGTAGTTGGTCTCAACGTTACGCTTGAATACCGTAGTACGATAATCCGATGATGCCCGAGGCTTACCCTCACCAGTACTCATGGCAACATCCACGGCATATACCTCAGCCTGTTCAAAGGTACATTCATCAACCTTCTCTTCACCTGCCTCAAGCTCGTCGGCGGTTGGATCCTTTAATGCAACCTCCTTAACACCATCAATGACAAATCGTTTCATTTGATGCATACGAACAGAGGAAAGAGCATTAACACCATAGGCCTCTGCTACACGGTTCACAGCTGCGGTAACCTCGGCATTCTTAGTACCAGCCTTGATGGAGGCGGCGGCTATAAGCATGGCATTATACGCGGCAACGGCAACATTGCCCATTTCTTCATCTACATCAGCGGGGGCTGAGTTGGGTGCCTCGGGTACGATGAGGGTGTGTGCTGCCACGGTCATATATCCATCGATATGACATCCAAGATCCAGTTTAACAATATCCCCAGCAGCGAGTGGTTCCTATTATAACAGAGTGTCGGGAAGGGAAGAAAAGGTGAGATTTGCAATACGTGAGAAACCCTTTTTCTACACTCATATATTTACTACTTACCATCTCTTGACTAGCCAATGGTGAGTTATTACAAATAACATCATTTACACTAACACAAACTGGGAAGGCTACACCCTTTTCAATTGCCGCACCGGCCACTTTCTTATTGTATAATTTACCGGTTGAAGTTTCAATAATTGTTTGTCCAAACTAATGATGGTCAGTTTTATTTTGTTTATTGTGTGGTGTGGCATACATTGCGGATTAAGGAGAAGTGAGAATGTGGTTAGAAAAATAATGAGGTAAAAAATAAACTCCCATCTCATGCTCCGGGAAAAGGGCCACGTTCTTTGACGGCAGAGCTATTCTCCAATCCCCATGTCTCCTAGCAAGCTCGCTTTAAATCCCAGCAAGTTATCCTTTCCGTAACATCCTCTGCCGGCCGCCATGTATTCTAGAGGCCAAAGTTTATGTCACCATCCGAACCCCTCAACTTTTTCATCTGTCAACCAACACCTCCGATACAGCTAACCCACACTATAACAATCAACTACATTGCAATTTAATAATAATAGAACATACCTTGCATAAATCCATAACCTTAGCACCAGGTACACATTGCGAGATTAATCCCTGTAATGCCTGTTGTTTAGTATATGTTGTGGATTTGTATGCCGTATGTTTGTATTGATATTGCAATTTGTATATTGCAAATTTAGTATGATGGATAGAAGGTATTGGTTTAGTACAAAAGGTATATAAGAGGATGTCAACATCAAGTTAGTTGCAAAATTAAAGACACATCATATGCACAAAAATAACTAAAACTTACGAATTGGATAAGTCCGTCACTTCCTCCACTTCTTTCTCCTCTACAACACTCTCGGTGGAGCTTACACTATCGTCGTCACTCATATTGCTTGCTTTGTTAATAGACGCTTACGATTGGCGCTATTGCAACAACGTGAAATGGAAGGCTGCGAGAGTTGGGAGTGACCTCTTTATTTTAGCGATCAAACAACTCCTATCTCGTCTTCACGCCGACTGCCGACAAGTTAGGGTTAGGGTTTGTTCATGCAATGCAGCGGCTGATTGCAGACTATACTTAGCGGAGTCTTCAATCAAAAGGTACATATGTGCTGTTGTTTCGGAGAGCTTTGGAGGAAAGAAGATTGATGAACTTGGTGGTAGGTATATATCCAGTTTATATATTTATATTTATAATTCTAAAGTTAAAGGGATGTGTAAAGTAGCAGTAGCAGTTGTTGGAAGATGATAATTATAAGATAGTAAAGTAAATGGCATAGACTCTCGTCAACGGCAACTCTAGATGGTAACTCTCGATTAGTCTCTGGATTCAGTTGATATATTCTATTTCATCATGGAGTCCTTCATCTCAACATCCTTTACTCCTCTTCATCGCCGGCCTTGACCTTCTTCTTCTTTCTCTTCCTCCTCTTACTACCTCTCTCAAAAGCAGATAGACTAATATCAGCCAATCGATCCGCTTCTTCTTGCTTAGCCTGTGCTGCCTTCTCAGCCTTTGTCATCCCTGCATCTAAAGCCTTAATTGCCACACCGGCAATATGTGGTTGGAGTACCATATCAACATTATCATATCCAACCTCATCAAATACTTTTGTCGATACGGCATTATCATCATCACTTTCTGTTACGTCATCAGCACTGGGTTCAATACTACTTGACAATTCCCCATCCTCTCCTAATCCGGGCTTAATTTCCACACCACCACGTTGACTCAATCCAACGACATAATCTAAATAACTCTCACCACCACTACCAACAGTTTTACTTTCCACGAATAGAAATCGTCCACCAGGTTTTAATACACGTCCTGCTTCCTCGATACTACGTTTCCAATCTAATCCATTCGCCGACATACGGTTAGCGGCCTGGAAAGAGATTACAACATCGATTGAAGAGGATGGCGTATCTTTTAAGTCATCGGCGGGCTGGTTTGAGTATGTAATTGATACACCTGCTGCTCTTCTCTCGGCCTATATTTGTTATTATTGTTATGTGTGTTTTGTTTGTTTGTATGTTTAATTTGTGGATGTGTTTTGAGATTTGAAATGATCATTCTGTATGAGCTTCGAATGTTTCACTAGTTTAATACCACAAAAATGTATATCGAGATTACTCACCATTTGTTTCAATTGACGTTCACAACTAACTGTCAATCCCCCACCCTCCGGGCCATCCTTACTTTCTGCTGAGCTGGTAATGATTTCTCTGTTTATAATAAAGGTTGTGAACATGGGAGATGTATCATTAGAAATGAATTATGATATATGAATTGCACTATTACCCCAACAATATAACAAAAACAGCGACAAATCTCACTTACCTAACAGTCCGTGGTACAAAGTTAACAACCCTTCCGTCTTCTATTCCTAATTGCAACACCTTATCGGCACTGACCGGAGTTTGATTTGTACATAATGCCGCCGATACCTTTTTATATTTAATATGGAAGTATGAGATATGGGGGTGTAAAGTAAGTTATAAAAGACACAAAACTAACTGTAACATATATAAACATATCTTTAACAAAACTTACCCACTCAGTTCTCAAATATGTTACTGGATCTAATTTAGTTGATGGTGCCGCAAATGCATCTACTACTGATATTGTTGAGTAGTATGATATTATTGTTAAGAGTATGAGGAATTGTCCAAGTATGGTACTGTTTGAGGTGGTAAAATTTATCATTTTGGTTGAGATTGATATCTTTGCAATGAACTTCGAGAAGAAGTAAATGGCTCAACTGCAAACAGATGATGATATAGATATCGATGTAGATCTACACGGTACCGCAGTAAGTATCCAAGCCGCTAATCAACCTTAATCAACCCCAGTCGCCAATGAACAACAAAGTAGATATCGTACAAAAAATGCGTATCTATTCAACACGGAAGTACGAAGATTACATTGCACGGTTGTACTCTCATAAAAATTAATGGATGGCTGAGCTGATTGACGGCACCTATTAGAAAGTTGACTCTATTACTACCAACAACCACCACACCGCCTTTTTACTCTCTTCAATATTAGATTAACGTTGTTCTTTCAATTGAATAGTACTTTGTTGGTGGCAGTTAAGATACAACTTTTCTCAAACACAAATGCAAAAGTCCAACAACTTCCAACTTTATCATAGTATGAGCAACTCAATTATACTCCTCCTCCTGATATCACTGCTGTTGCATATTGATGCATTCCAGGTAGTACAATATCGGTGGCCTAGTTTAACTGTCGATAGTCTACCTACTGGATCTCATCTTTCGCCGTCTATTACTTGCAATATATCAACCACAAAATGTATACGAGCTTCGAGTATAATGTTCTCGTCAGCATCTGCAGGCGACGACAACATAGAAGACAATACACAACAACAAGCAGTAAAAGTAGAAGTATTAAACGAATCATTAACAAAATCACAAATTAAAAGTATAAACAAAAACAAACCATTCATGTCCAAAGTAAAGAGCGTCTTTACAAACAATAAGAAGTTTAACATGGAAACATTACGAAAGCTTGGTACCGCTGCGTTACTATCGTATGGATTTGTATCTAATGTTAGTGGTGTTATTGCTGTTAGTTCTGCTTGGTTTATATTTAGTAAGAAGGTACGAGAGTATTGTTTATGTGTTGTATCTCTTGACTGTTTGGCAGATACCGACCCTTTAATCTCATCTCGGTGTTTACAACGCACATGTTAGACGGGTCTATCTCCAATATCACCAGGACAAAAACCAGCCTTCCTAGCATTATATGCAGGATTTACAGTCATGCTTAACGTTATCCGTCCAGCAAGGTTTGCATTAGCAATGGCAATATCACCAATCTTTGAAAAAGGTAGAAAGTTTATAGAAGACAAGTTTCGTGTTAGTTCACGAACTGCCACGGCATTAGTCGTTGTATTTGTGAATTTAATTGGTACTACTAGTTTAATGGCACTTGGTATTGGGTTGGCTAGTTTGTTATCCGGTGTACCCGTTTGGGCTGGTCGATAAAGGGGAGAGACTTGCTCATCCTTTTACATGACGACTTAAGAGGAACAAGTGTTGAGCATGTTGGTTTAGGAGAAGACGTTTGGAGATGATTGTATCACTTTAGACTATTCACATTCTTATTGGCTACTGCTCACTGTGAGATATCACTTAAAGATAGCATTTGAGTTACGACTTCCTTCGCCTTCATCTTATCAGCCGCTTTATTTCTAACAAAAGCCTTGTATTAGCTTGAAAAGGGACCGGAGGCAATCAACCCTTGCCTTTCTATCTAAACCTGATGCAACCATTATTCCCAGCCAGCAATATGGAGAAGCTTACTCTATGTACAGCTGAGCTCACTCGCGAGTCATAGCTAACTCTACTCATTCATCTCATTCATTTTTGGTATCCTTTGGTATCTTCAAATTTTGAGAGTTTGAGGTTGAGAGTTACTTGTTTATGGCATCCAATAGTGGCACCAATAAGCGTCGGCGGACTGCCGCTGATACCCTACATATTAGGGATTCACCTATTGGGTTCATAGCTGATGTATCATCCTATTTAAACAAGCCGTCGAGGGCGATATTAGCCGTAGCTTTCAGTGCACCCTCTTCCTTATGGCACACTGATTATGAGTTCGTGCACCGACTACCACCGATAAGTACAGCCATCCTATCCGCATCACAGTGGGATATGTTAGATTTTGAAGATGTTAATAAGGAGCTTGCAAATAAACTGCTGGACGACAATGCAATATTGAAATGCATAAATGCACAAGATGTGCTCAAAAAGTTAAAATTATGTGGATGTGTTAACATCGAGGGGCACGGACTAAATCCATTACGAGGTAGTATTGTATTAGAGCAGATTGATTTAAGCATTGCAAGAAAGCATAAAGGACAAGGTATTTATCCTGAACCAAAGATATCCCAAGCGGCTACTGTGCCCATCCTCGACAGTATCATTTCTGATGATGGTTTCTCGTTGAAATACATTCAGTTCCCTCAAAAATGGAGGTATATTGGCACACATAATGCCTCAGGTGAAATATATCCAGTTATTGAATGGAGGAGGAGGTATAACCAACAACTCAATCACCGAGGTTTCGGTTGTTCAAAGTGCAATAGAAGGATGATAAATGCTCTAGAGTGGTTGAATGGTATATGTTCCACAACAATGTATGCTATGAGTGCTTGAAACCTATCTGCCACAATTGTGAAAATGAGAATGTGATGAATGGTGGTACTCGGCTGTTAAAAAGTTGCATGACATGTGCTAAAATGTACTGTCAAGACTGTGTCGCATCAACAAGGTGCACATCTTGTTCCGATTATTTTTGTAGGGGTTGTGGGGATTTGAAAGAGTGTGACGAATGCGGGGATGCTACCTGTGAGAGTTGTTTCAATACTTGTGGTGGTTGCAATAGAATTCGATGTAATCATTGTGCTCAAATATGTCGTTGTGATGGTATAAACTGCTCCAAGGTACATTGTCAAGATTGTTACAATGGCAAAGAATATAGTGTCAAGTATTGTGGAGAATGCGACTCGGAGTATTGCCTTGAGTGCAAAGTTGAGCGAGTTAAGAAAGATCCGCTGATGAATGGATGCCGGTGCTGTGCCGCTGACACTGTTCCGCTACTTGTACAGCAAAATGCCAGGCTTACCAAAGAAGTCAAAGAGCTGAAAGGGAAGCCTAGATAAAACAGAGTAAGATAATATGTACATAATAAAACCCATATGCAAGATTGGTCCTAACCCAAATGTTGAAAATAGCTATCATCTCATTCTCTACTACTAGTTCATTACATCTACTATCTTCATTAATGGCCATAGCCTTATTTCCTCAACAAGGCAGAGTACCATTATATTTCACCCCCCTCTACTTTTGTCCCTGGTAAACATATGCACCCCTTCTACCCTTACAGCAATCTTCATATTACCCCCTTTAATCCTGAAGGCACGTAATGACACCGCAGACTGAGGGTGCCTCGTCAATCCTCTATCGACGAATAAGTTCTGTCCGTGTTACAATGGTTCCATCCTTCTCAACTCTGCGCAGTCTTCGTCTTAAGTACATACTACGTAACTTTACCATATTCACATCACCAGGGAGTAAGTTATTCTTTGGTGTTTCGGTATAATCTTTAAGGATGAGGGGAGCGGAGTGTTGAAAGAACAAAAGAGGTGGGGTTAGCAGGTTGCAATAAAGATTACCTTGAGAAATATGCACCCGGCTCCGCACGAGGGTAGCAACACCCTAATCACAACTACTCACCTAGACAATTCCCCAAATCTTTATTGTAAGGATTCTCATCCGTATGTGGCAGACCAAGCCCTAAAGAATAGGAGGTGACATATGATGTGAGCATAAATGCCAATATAAACACAAACTCAATCAACAACCCTGTACCAAACAAACCAACAACTTACCATGACCAACCTCATGACACATGGTAAACCGTCTATGATTATAATCAGCATTCCTTAAATAATATTCATTCATCTTTGAAACGGAACTTAATATAACACCCCGACTACTAATTGAATTTTCATTAATACCCACCCATCCCGTGGCACCAAAGTTAGCATTACATACCACCATTACACCATCAACTCGTGTACATTCATAATCAACTGCCACTCGCTGTGTAGTTAATTGTAATGCATCACTCTGTTGCCAATCGGCAATAGCATCATTATATTCCTGTTGCCAAGTGTCATCTAACGCGTTATATAATGTTAAATGTAATCCGTCATCTTTAATATAGTCAGACTTCCAACGTGTTGTTTGATTATTACC
>Ga0075439_16194_pt1 | contig 10256 bp, 7 predicted proteins | sample MintriSingleCell_FD_74264 | JGI IMG/M metagenome (GOLD analysis project Ga0075439, IMG submission 74264) | Marine eukaryotic communities from Monterey Bay, USA to study complex ecological interactions - Minidiscus trioculatus JGI Plate_4_G5... | ecosystem: Environmental > Aquatic > Marine >... | reverse complement strand
AGAATGCTACAATTGCAAATAATAAAGATGGTACCACAAAGCGTAAGAGATTTCGTAAAGTATGTACAACAGGAAAGTCCGCGTTAGTATTGTACTGTCATATGAATTCAAGTGTTCAATATGAAGTCTTGGTGATTTGGCAACTTCATTTGAACTTAGTTTACCTATATTTGATTGTCTTTGCAAACTTCACACACTAACAGAAGTTATGATCACCTCTCTCCATCTTCATAAACTGTGAAACGCACATCTTCCAGATGGATGTACGAGCTTTGCTATCAATGGAGGAGTTTGTAGAAAGCACGGGGCACATGTTACATTATGCAGTACAGAGGGATGTGCAAATGTTGCCAAGAAACATGGATTATGTAAAAGACATGGTGCATATGATCCTGCTTTAGAAGTATCATCTCCGCCGAAGGAGAAGAAGAGAAAGACAACTGGTTGTAGTCATCACGGGTGTACCTTACCTGTTCATAAGGGAGGTGAATGTGTTAGTCATGCAGTACAGAGAGAAATGAATGAAAGACTTGCATTGCTAAAGAATGATGGGGCTAGTGGATTAGACGTTTAATTAATGGGTATGACATAAAGTTGTGCAACTTTTGGGGGATGAGGTTCACTTCACGGTAACATCAGTGCGGTGGACGTATTTACAAACAGATCAATTATTAATAGATTAGTTGGTTAATTATAGGGATTGGGTGTGGAATTAGTTAAGTTAAGTACAAAGATGGGGAAGCCGAGGAGATCATTTATATAAAAAAAGGATACCGATATCGAATGTTTGGTATCCTTCTCCTTCGTGGGCACACTATCTCACTACTAATGAATGATGGAGCTGCATCCTGTATATAAAGAACTTTGGCCGTGTATCAGCATCACTCACAGTAAAAGTCATACATGAGAGAAAAAAAGGATACCGATATCGAATGTTTTGGTAACCTTCTCCTTCATGGATCACTATCATCTCACTACTAACGTACCTCCATCTATGCGGAGGTACCAATTGCTTTACCTCTACAGCATCTGCTTAGAGTGATATCGTCGTATCCCCAATCTCAAGGAGAAAAGATAGTTCCTTTCATTCACTGATAGAAGGGAAGGATACCGATCAAGACCACGAGAGTTGAGTCCCCTAGAGAGATGATCTTGCTTGGCAGAAGAGTAGAAGTATCTCATAAAACGAAGTCAATACATCTAATACAAAGCAAATTAAACTCACACAATATCATGGGTTGCATAGAATCAACACCAGTTGTAGATAACTACCCGCATCACTATCAAAAGCATCCTCATCCGCTCCCTCCTCGGCCTCATCCAAGACCAGTCAATTTTCATCACAACAACCTCAGTCATCATCGAAATCACCGAGCTCACCATTTTCATGCCATTCATCACAATCGTCCTGCGGGTCTTCATCATAATCATCTAACTGGTCATCATCATCATAACCATTTCAATGGACATCATCTAGCCGGCCAAAATCTAATTCATCATCATGGACTTGGTGGTTGTATGTGGTAGTTAAGAGACGAGAGGGACATAAATAGGGTGGCATGTAATTTCATAACCTAGGTTTAATACATAATCGACTATAAACTTATGATGTATACACCATTCTACCTCATTAGAGCCTCATTCATATCTAGTCGAATCTACTTCCCATTTCATAGATAAGACGCTCTCTCCTTTTCTCTTTTCCTTACTTCTACTAGTATATCAATCATCACATCTGTTGCAATTTCCTTTTCCCTGTCGATGCTGACGCTGGCGAGTCAAATAGTGTCGATGCCATTCCCCGAACAAACTTGAACATCAAACATAGATCAGCATCTGCAAACCTGTAGAGCGGGGCGACGTCGGCGTTTGATCTACCCATCCAAGCTAACACATGAGAGCATGACTGATAAATCCATGTCATCAAAAGGCTCCGCACTAAAGTCACCCTTTGTGAAATTATGCCCCAAGATGATTTTAAAACGAGCAGCGCCAGCCTTGTTGCAAAGCGTATTGATTCGTAAAGCCAATTGTAAATCATCTGGCAGTTGCCAGCGGCCGGCTGAGTCGGTGAATCTGAAATCACTAGAAAACAATCTTTGAAGGGTATGATTCGAATTGAAAGTATCCATGATCGAGCCTGAATCATTGCCGAGTAGTAGTCTTGAAAATGCCTTGCATCCTGCTGTTGACAATCGGCTATTTGAGTCATCTAGAATCAACTCTTCTAGCGTTTGGTTTCCTTCCAACATGGCACTCAGAGCAACGGCACCCTCACCAGTTAAACCACCCTCTAATCTCAGAACTTTTATCTTTGAATTGGTAAGGAGTCTTGATAATGCTGTGTAACCACTACTGCCCAATGAAGTTTTGGTGAAAGTAAAGCGAACTGTTTCCAAGTTGGGATGGTTTGATAAAGAGTCGATGATTTGATCCGCCACTTCACAGATGTTATCATTACTATAATTTCCCATGCCATAATCTCCCGTAAACTCAATTACGAAGTGTTTCAGTGAGTTGAACGATGATAGTACCCTTGCTAGCTTACGATTTTCCCCGCTATTATCTTGGATACACTCCCCATCGCACCAAGGCATTGTGACTTTTTCCACACAATTGTTTCCCAGCCAATCACACATGAGGGTGTATGCCAATCCAAATCCATCTGTTACACCTCTTTGTTCTCCTTCAATCAAAGGAGGGAGGCTACTGACGAAACTTAATTCCTTAATTGATCTATTCATTGCTATGGAGACATAAAAGCCATAAGTGAACATATGATATGCACATTACATAATCTGCACACAAAACGACAGTCTCCTTACCAAGTCCATTACAGAAATCTCTGAACTGTTTCTCATTGGGTTCTTTCGGTTTACTGACAATTCCCATACACATATCCTCATCCATTTCCCTATCATTACCAAACATTATCCCGTGGCTTTGACCAAATGATAACTTGACAAGATGTGTATTCCGACCAATAATCTGTCCACATTTACCCCAATCATTATAATGGGGAAGGAATCCATCTGTATTGTCCATGTCATAATAATGTGAGTCAATACCGACAGTCAAAGAGGTAAGAGTAGGGTCATTATTTTGTAATTTAGTTAATGCATCTGAATCAAGAAGAAAGTTTTGACTTGTACGGAGGGGTGTTTCATTATTATTCATCTTGATGATGTTATGTAAGGTGGTAAATTGGTAATTAGTCTAACGTTATAATAGTCTGCTGATTGGTTTAATAAAGAAGAAGAGCCTCAGTACAATATGTTGTGTAGATATGAAATTTGACGCATATGATATGCACAGTTCAATCTAATATGGACAAGTAAATGACGGAGGTAGATGCAGAGGCGGTTAGTTAAACAATATAATAGATAAACAAGATATTCATCATATGATATTTATGATATTGCAAGCAGACTCACCTCAAGTATATACTTCTTGTTGTGCACATTGCAGCAACAATAGCAATCATTCTCAATATTGCAAAAGATCCTGCAAAATAACTTCGATACAAGTAATGATATAATAAACCAAAAGAACTCACTCTCTGCATTACACCGCACAATAGAGGTGAGATACTATTTCTCAAGCCCAATGACCGGTACATCGCCAAAATTATTTAAGGAGTGAAATCTCGCCCCTTGGTGGTAGTACTTTGGGGTGCCATCAATATACGTGCTGCCGCTTTACCGCTGTCGGTGATACATTCTTGTGCTGCTTTGCAAAGTGCTGGGTGTAGCAGTATTGTGAGGTCAACCTATGTCGAACATGAACAACGATAAAATTTTAAGTATACATATCATATGCACAAAAACACTCAATACTCAATACTTGCTAACATGAAAACAATAGAGGACTTGGCCGAGCATAATATAGAGATGGAATTATCCAAAGGGGATAAATATAATAGCGAAAGTCAATGTGCATATGAATTGTCCGACGAGGTACTGGAGAGAATTGAGAACAGTGATCACAATCTTAAATCATTAAAATTGCGTGCCTCCAACACGCAACAAGAGTTGCTTTCCTTACTAAGAACTGATAAAGAGATGTGTGAAAAGGCTGGGAATTTAATTGGTAATAATACGCATTTAGATGAGTTATACGTTAATATTCATATGCGGTCTGATGACGAAGAGAACTATGACTATGACGATATAGCGGAAAATTATGATGAATTTCTGAAAGGGGTTGCAAACAATAGATCCCTAACTGTATTGGATTTAGGATATATTCCTGATAGATCAGAGGCAATTCCACTTCTTGCACCACTATTTGGGAAGAAAGGTGCTCTCAAGTCCTTTTCGTTTGAGAATTGTAATTTTGTGCAGACAGTACTTTTAACTACCTTTTTGTCAAGAACCATTGACGATCGGGGAACTTTAAAACATCTTAGTCTAGTGGGTACGTGGGGGGAAGGTTCAATGAATGATCATGCGGGAAACCTTATCAAAACACTCAACAAGTCTCACAATATAGAGACACTTACTTTGAATTGGACTACAATTAACGCGGATACGAGCCTTGCCCTATCAAACATGCTAAAGAATCCAAGTTGCACTCTAAAGAAGCTGACTCTTGAGGATAACGAGTTTGATGAGGAAGATGTTGCAGTCTTAGCAGAGGGTATACTTGAAAATAGTACACTAGAGGAGTTGAATCTCAAGGGCAGTGAACATGTAACTGGTGACGGGTGGGTAAACTTCTTCAATATTTTACGACCTGCCAAGTTGGGGGAATTGCATACTCTTTGCCTTGAAAGCAATAACATCAATGATGAAGCATTAGATGAGTTGTCAAGGGTATTTGCCAATAACGACACCTTGAAAAAGCTGAGTCTATCTGATAACGCGTCGATAACCACTGCTGGATGGCAAAAATTAGGATCCATATTCCTCACTAACTCTGCCATTGACACCATCAAGATTACAAATGGAAATGGTAGCTTTGATGATGACGCAGTAATTGCATGGACTATTGCCTTGTCTTTGAGTAAGAATACCATATTGAATGAATTGCTGCTCAGTCCACATGGTATTACTTCTACGGGGTGGTCGGCTCTTGAGAATCTTGTTTGTAACATGACAAGTATCGATAGTCTGTATGATTCGAATCATACTCTGAAGATTTGGGGCGGAGACACAAAGATTGAACATTTCGAGGGTGTCCCTACAACAATGATATCGTATCAAGAGTTTCAATATCGTTATCACCTTGCAATGTGTACCAAAAGGGTCATGGTTAAGAGACTGGCTAGATCACTAGGGAAAGAGTCTGACTCTGACAACCTTCAAGATATTATGAAGACACATTTTAACAAATTGGAAAAGACAGAGACACGGCATGAAAAGGCACTTCAGAAGATTGTCCACTTCTATTTTATGAGTGGTGAGGCGAACATGAAAGATATTTGGGACATGGAGTTGAATGTCATGGTTCATGCCATTGCAACGGTTGGATGCTTTGCCAAATATAATATCGTACCTTCTACTTCAGAGCATACATTACTATACCAGATCATGCGGTCGGTACCGTCGTTATTTGATGTCTCATCAAGCAATATGAAGAATAGGAAGGTGGGATCTAAGTGATCATTAGTATTAGTATTAGGCTAGTGTGGCACCCCCGTTGTGTCTAATTGTGTGTTTAGGGTATAGGCATGACATAAGGACGTTAGCAAACATCTGAGATTTGTATGATACTAATAACACTACTACAATTACTCTATATCTTTCCTCGAACCACATTAGCAGCGGCTGAAGCTAGGGGAGAGATGAGAGAAGAGTAATCGAGTAGAAAAAGAGATGTCAGTCACGGTAGTAGGTATCCTAACATCAAGCACTCTCGGTATCCTACCATTTTTCTTGGAGCCTCTCACTACTATTGTGGGTTAGTAGTGGTCATCATCGTTAGCCACTCAGCCATATTGCATTTGGTATACCGTCAGTATTGTCAGTAGATCATCTTTTATCGATCTTTCTACCGATAGAAGTTTGGAGATCGTAACATTGATATTCAGGAAGAAAGATACCAACATCAAAGACCAAGCAAAAAAATAGACCTGATCAGCCTCTTCATTGCAAATCTTAATTGTTCTCGGTATGTCATCATCAAACAACAATGATAATGGTGGATTCTACACATCCGATAGAAGAAGAGGATCAGATGAAGCAACTTCATCTGGTATTAGCACCTCACTATTCGGTGGTACAAACTACACCAAAACTACAAAATCAAAATCTACAAACAACTCGCGAGCATCCGAACTAAGTAGTATTGGCTCCAATGGTAACAAATTATTACATCATATAGAAAAGAGAGTATCAAGTGGTAAATCATGTAATACATCCGAGTTGTTGAACTTGTTAGAAAAGAAGGTCAACGGAAGTGAGAGTGAGCGTAGATTGTCGAGTAGTAGTAAAAGTTGTGGAGGAACTTCTATTAATGCTATTGCTCAATCAAATGCTCAGGTTAGAACAACGAGCAGCAGCGGATCAGTTAGAACTTCATCAGGACGAGTACGACGTCTATTATTAGAACAAGATGCATCCATGAGTTCATCATCAATTGCAACTTCTACCAAACCAGTCTTTACTAATAACAACAACAATATACAATCACTCTCCTACAATCATATAGACGATGACTATTCAAGATCATACAATTCAAGTTTGGCAACACATATTACTGCACAAACTACCACAGGTAGTAATAGTGGACTGTCACGAAGTAGAACACACAGTAATGCAAGTACACGAAGTATAATGGAAGAGGATGAGAGCTTGGCAAGTATAGAAGATAATAACGATGGTGGCAGTTTAGACGGTAATAGCTTCTTTAGTATTGGAAATAGTTCATTGCCATCACGAATATCACATATAACCAATACATCAACAAGTACAGCAGGTACGACATTGTCATTAGTAATAGCAACAATCATTCAATCCAATTTCAATTCTTGCAAATGTCAAAGATTATCATCTAAACAACTATTAGGACTACTAATGGCAATTTGTTTACTACTAAATACTATATACAGCATGAATTCATCAACTTCATCCTTATTAATAATGAGAAATACGAATATAGCAGAGGTAGAACAGCAGTTGGTTAGAGAAGAAAGGGTGTTTAGTATGTGTAATCGTTTAACACCATATCAATACGCTGTCAATCCAACATTACCAAGGTATCAATCAGAAACACAAGAGATATTAGAACCATTCGGTTATGGTGATAAACCAATTGACAAATTCAATACTAATTGGGGTCAACCTCCACTCACTTCTTCTTCACAACAGAAGATACTGTTACTAAGAAATGATGGAAAGTTTGGACATATAGGGAATCAATTCAATTCAATATTACACGCCTTTGATTATGCCAAAGATTTTCATACACATATTGGTATCTTTGGACATTCATGGTTTATGGATGTTATACAATCTATGTTTTATGAAACATTGCCAATCTATAGTGACATTGAGGATGATGAAGAAGAAGTGGGAGGTAGTAATGGAAAGTTTGACAAATTAGATCAAGAACTATATCAAGACTTCGGCATTATAGTAATACGTAACCAAACACAATTACAATCCTATTCCGAAATAATCTACAAAACCGCTGAAGAATTATACTTTTATCATTCATCGAAAGAAAATTGGAGAATAGATATGTATAATCATATATTAATACTGCGGCAATTATATATGAGATATAATAGAGGGTTGGGTGTGATACATAATGGATTACAGAGTCAGAATATATGTGATGTTTTGGATATCTTTGAGGATGGTGTTGCTCGTGCTAAGTATAGTGTTAGTAAGTAGTTGACATGTCTTGTGCTTATGCTGCTGTGTTGTTGTCCCTTTGCCAATGCTAGCATCTCAAATCAACAAATACATACAGTCCATGCTCGATACTTGGATGGTAATGCCGTATGGAGATTAGAACGATTAGCAAGTGCCACAGGCATGACAATCGAGGGAGGCGTAATGCAAATGGGACCGGCATACGTCAAGGGTATACTCAAACCACTTAACATGTTAGATCATCCTATAATCTTAATAACCGATGGACAACTAGCCGCTGTTGAACGGGGCTTGTTGAATGATGAGATACTCGGACCGAAGTTAATGGTATTGTCGGATAAGGAAGCGTTGGACGGGGCTGATGTTGCATTGGCTGTCTTGGCTGATGTGTTTATAGGCAACCCGGCTAGTGTTACATCGGGGTTTATAGCCAGATCAAGAATGGCACTTGGTTATTCTGACAAGTCTACTCAATTGTTCCGAACGTTGAACCCACAGTGAGTAGATGTGAATGTGTGACATGTGTATATGTTGATTATGAAACTTGCATCTGACCATTTGTATGCTACTGTTCCACATTCTTCAGAGAACATAGATGGTCTAGTGTTTGTAATGAAGAGTGTGTCTTCAATCCTTATGTTATGGAGAGGTTCGTTTAAGGGATTGAGGATACTATGCGACGCAGAGTTCATCGGTATTGGTTACTTTATCAACATTAGAATCGGAATGGAATCTAATAACGTCGGTACTGAATGAAACCCAATATACAAGTACACAGTGTCAGATTGAGGCAGATGGTTATAGTTATAGAGTAGAGTATACCAATATCCTCTTCTCGGGAAGAGGATGAGAGATAGACACCCATAAGCTGGCACTAATAAGCTCAAAATAGACAAGCTGTATACCCTAGTTCTGTCGTTCATAGCTAAATACTCAGGGATTGTCATTCTAAATAGCAGTCTCTTAATATTTACATAGTAATAGTAACAAAGTCTATATTTCTATATACAAAGTGTACATAATCTCCTCCTCACCAGCATCAGCCTAAAACAGCACAACAGGATACATTGAAATTGAATGTCAACGTCAACATATCCATATTATATCAAATCAAAACTTTTGTATATCATAGGGTTGGATATCTGATATCTGCAACAGCAATGAATTGCAATTCACAAAACAAAGCAGTAATCGCTCGATATGCTCTCATCCGTTTTAAGCAGCAGTTGCTCTGGATGAACCCCTAGCTGATCCATCATTACTAGCAGTGGTGGCTGGTATCTGTCGTTGACTATTTTGATGATAGTTTGACCACATCTTCTTTGCCTCGTCTATCTCTTTACTTGGTATCGACAGCGCTTTCTCAACAGCCTTGCTCTTATCTAGATTTTTAACTGATCGGCTACTTAAACTTCTTCTCATTGGCCGTATTGGCGTATCAGCCCATTCGTTAAAGTCGTCCTTCTTTGGCATGGTCTCCTCCTCTCCTCTGCCTCTATCTCTATTGCAAACCAATCGTTAATCGTAATAAAATTAGAAGTCGTCTTCAGAGAGTTATCTTCCGGATGTTTATTCTAGAAATATCGATGTAGCGTTGTCTATAACTGAAATGCTCGTCTAGGCTGATAGTAGGCGTACATATAATGGTCGTCGTCGTTCCTTTGTATTAATCTAACGGCACTACTACTTGCAACAAATTTCTTGACGTGCGTACGATAGTAAGAAATTAGTGACTGCATGCCCAAAAATGCTTGAGCAATTGCCTGAAGTGAAGCGATTCTATCCTCCATCTTACGAGATATCATTTGTCATAATGGCCTTGATATATATTGTGGCAAGAGGGGGGAAGAGTGATAAAGAGTAGAAGATAGGAGCTAGGTTATGGTATTATAAAGGGAATGAAGTGATATTGCAGCATAAGCATAACATTGGGAAGGAGACCACACTCGATCTCTCTTGGTGCTTGATAGTTGGAAGCAATGAATGCCTGACTCTGTGACGACTCTGTCCAGTCGCTACTAGACTAAAAAGTTCCTAAGATGTGTACGAATTATACCAATCCATAATGTTAGGTATCATTCTAGTCTATATTCTACTTCTAATCCCATACAATCTCCTCTAAAGCTGGTCCCTCGTACTCTCTCATTGTCAGCTCATCTTCGACCGGTAGATCCTTGACTCTTCTCATAACTACTACCGGTTCATCTCCTTCCTCCCATCTTTGCTTTATTGACAGTGTTCGACGTATCATTACATCCGATCGTCCATTGGACATTGGTGGTATGACTATTGAACTATAACCATCCTTCCCAACATGTTTTGTACCACCACCAAACCCCGCACTGCCACGAGCAGCAGCGGCATCACCAATATCAGCCGGTGGGGACATTTCTGACCATGTAACATACTCATATATCACAGATTGACCAAACTCTT
>Ga0075439_12080_pt1 | contig 10260 bp, 9 predicted proteins | sample MintriSingleCell_FD_74264 | JGI IMG/M metagenome (GOLD analysis project Ga0075439, IMG submission 74264) | Marine eukaryotic communities from Monterey Bay, USA to study complex ecological interactions - Minidiscus trioculatus JGI Plate_4_G5... | ecosystem: Environmental > Aquatic > Marine >... | reverse complement strand
CAAAAAGGATTTAATAACAGACTTTACAGAAAGTAAATCAAGCACAAAGACATTACTATTAAAGTTTCATAGAGAAGTTGCCGCTACGGATATGTCTGACGCATTAGGAGATGTATTGATATCAAAAGTTGGAAAAGAAAAGAGTAACAAGTTCTCATCTTTTCTATTAGGTATTGTAGATGGTGATAGATTAACCAAAGGATCTGATTTGTATATTACATGCAAGAATGAGAAGTTATTAGCATCCATTTCTAGTGGTAGTGGTGATAATGGGTTAAGTAGTAATGTATCTTCAGAAGATAAAAGTGATGTTCAAAAGTTTGATTATGCCGGTAAGAATGTGAAGGGATTATGCATGGCAATCTTTGAGGCATATCTTGGTGATACCCCGGTATCTCAGCAGGCCAAGGAAGGATTTGAACAAGGCTTTTCTGATATGATTGCTAGAGATGAGTTGAACATGATACTACAAATGTAAAAAGGGAGAAGAGCAGAGCTCAGATTATCTATATGGTTGATATTCTAAGGATGTTTTCAGACTTGAGGATCTTCGGAAGCAAGAATAAGATAAACTTTAGTGCTATATGTTGTTTTACATCATCATCTTTCTTGTGGCCGGGAAACTATATGATGAAACTAGTATTAGTTAGGCGTAGTGATATGTACAAAGGATTATGTTTAAGCTGTTATGCTGACTTGGTTTCAGAGGTGACAGTCAGAGAACCATCTGCTTCTTCTGTCACTTGATAAGCTATAATGTCCTTCTGTTCACTACCTAGACTGCCCATGACGCCAGATATGAACTCATTTTCATTCCCCAGAGCTCCGGTTACCCATTTTGTACACTTTCCTGTCTTCATTTCGAAGCAGGAGTTGTGAAAACTGCAAGTCAGTGTTGGCTGACCATCTTGTATTGTAACCTTTCCCTTCTTCATGGGCAGATTTAGATGTGGACAAGTAGCATCTACTGCATAATAAGACCCAGCAACCTTGGTCACTAGGATTGGGCCCGAAGGACCTGTTATGATTTGACGGTCACCTTCGGCCACTGGTGCACATCTAAGACCAGCTCCGAGAGAAGTAACGGTGGATGAGTCGGCTGCCTGCAACTGAGCATCTTCACTATTGACATCTCGGCTCATTATAAACTTGGTCGTTCCACTCTTGAGAGTCCCAATGGGGACCATGTCATTCCAGAAGTCTTCACTAGTTCCACCATCGGCATCTCTCATTAAGAAACTAACACCGCCTCTCATTGATACGGATCGTTTCGATACTCGAGCTTCTAATCTTGATCCTCGGTCTACGAATCCTTTATATTGTAGTATTGCTCCATCATCACTCAATACTTGGAATGTACATGTGTCGAGATGTGTTGGACCGGGATCTAATCTCCATCGTAACCCCTGCATTGGTGGTTTGACACTAACCTCACCCTGAGGTCGGAATGTAACTTCTGTTGATCCGACTCGCTGTGTACCTACGATATCTTGTACAACCCATGTCCCCACAATGCTAATAAAAAAGAGAAGACAGACATATGGTGAGTTTGGGTATAAGAAATGAGCAAATGGAACATCTTGCTTCAGTCAAGATTGTATTTATATATGTTTCAGTGCGCCGATATGAAAAGTTACTTTGGCAATCGTTATATCAATCATTCTGATCTCAGATCTTCAGACAGGGATAACTTCAATTTCATCATGAACAATAATACAATCTTTTACCATACAAACAATAACAACAAATTAAACTTACTCATCAGGATATGGGTTCTCATTATTCTTCCGGACTGCTCTTTCCCATTGAGCAAATCGATTCAATTCCTCCTTGGCAGTTTTGGGTGGCGTGGTAGACTTCAAGTACTTGGTGGGTGCTAATGATATCGGACTTAATGATGACGATGGACGGATATAGCCACTACCTAATTCAATTAACGATGCTGTTAGTCGACCATAAGCATTTAGATATCCAGTAGATAACGGTAATGTGGGTGATACATCCGTTAATACCCCCTTGGTGTAACAATCACGTAATAATTGAATGAGTGAGTTCAGATATTGAACACCCGGTCTTGTTTCATTCTGTATGTCAATATCAGAGGCTTGATCCTCCTTGTACCAACGCTGAATAAAGGCAGGCTTATCGGCATCCAAAGTCTCGGCCAGTACGAGAAGTTCTTGATCGCCACCAAAGATGAGCGTCCGTTGAACAATATTCGATAAAACATTGAGCTGTCTTGTCATTGTGGGTTCCTCTGCACTTAACAGAACACCTCCCAAATCATCCGGGTTTATAACTATTGTGTCACCTCCTTCTTCAACTTTATTTAGGGTAGGAGTATCCGCTTCCTTCTCACGAATAGCTGGACATAGAAAGGCCAATCTAGGACGTCTCTTTTTCTTCTTACCTTCCTCCACTGCTTCTTCGTCTTCCCATTGAGCCTTCCACTTTGCCGATACCATATCAATCGTATCAGCTACATATGCCTCTTTAAAGTCATCAAATGATATACCTTCCTCTGCCGATTCAAATGCCAACTTAATAGCGGCATCATAATCAATGGCTAAGGGATTTAATTTCTCATTGGCCTTCTCAGCCGCGGCTTCCTTCTCTTTACGTTCATTCACCAAGGAAATCTTATCCAACATACTCAAACAAATATCAATATCATTCAACTTCTTCGATATACGACGCCGGCCACCCTTCTCATCTTCAATTAATACCGCACCGACAGATTGTATAACTGATAATATTCTCATATAACTATCAACATATATTTCATCGGCTAGTATATCAATAACTCGTGGTGATTCTATGCCGGATGTTGCCAATATTAATATTGATTCGAGGTATGCTTCTGCTGCTTTGTAATTTGGTATTGTAGAGTATTGTTGAGAGAATGTTGATAGTTGATTTTGTATCCATTGTTTTTCACGATCTTCACTTGATATTGTTGTTGTGGATGAGTCGTTAGAGGATGTGTCATCACCTGATACTGCAGGGATTGGACCATCTCCACTACGTGACTTCTTGGTAAGTATGTTAAGTATAGGACGTGGCACTGGACATTTCATCTTATCATCATCTGTAGCATCCGCACTACTTCCTTCTTCTAATCCATCATCAACACCAGTCTTCATCTCCTCTTCCACAACTAATCCAGCCTTGACAACATTCTGCTCCTTCTGTTGCTGCTGCATTAATATAGTACGTAGACTTAAATTCAATGCTTCGGCTGATGGCCATGACCTTGCTAATAATATACGTCGAATTGCACGATTTGATGCAGTATTTAATGCTCGTGTTAATGACTGAGATTGTATATTCTCGGTTGTACTACGAGTAGTAGATTCTGTAGATGTATCTATTGATGCTGTTGAACCACTCATTTGATAACATCTTGATAAACTAACGTCCGAGGGGGCTAATGTGAAGTCTATTTCATTCATCTTGGCACCTCGACTGTTAATGCCCACACGTTTTGTAGAATCAGATGTGGAGGACGTATCCTCAACTGTACTCGTCGCAGATAATAATCTGGTAGAGCTACTTAATGAAGATGGAAATGAAGATGTTGAAAAGGCATTGCAATTATTGTAATCATATCCTATTGCAAACAATAGGATTAGATATTGTATTGTCGCCATCATGATATAATAATGGGTATGAGTGGTTGTGGTGAGTGGTGTGAGTCAGTGTATGTGTTTGGTAACCCTGTGGTATCTTTACTTCTTTATCGACGATTAAACGCCTGATAAACACCGAACTCAGAAAGCAAATAGCAGAGAGTTAATACCTGATCTAGGGATGGTAATAGTTGCTCGAGGCCGGCTAGCTCCTAAACAGTAAGCCACACACAAGATAAGTTGCAAACAAAGAAAATGATAGATCGTTTATTCGCCAAATAGATAAATTTCAATTGAATCACTTTTGAGAGTTTATTTATTGTTGATGGCAGTAGAGATAAGAAGGCAGTTTGTAATGGGTTGAATGTTGATAATGTAGCCGACTAGGCCGACGGGCAGGCAGTTCAGAACGGCAAAGTGTTGGGTTTATTAAGCTGCGCTGAGAACAGAGTAAATCAATGTAACACATCAACACATCATACAATATGATCCTATTCTTCCTAATATCGATAGTACCCATTGCAACTGAAGGGTTGTTTTGGACAAAACAATATCCATTTCATCCTTTGAATGTAAGACTTTACCTCACAGAGGACTTTATTGATACATTAACATCATCCAAAGATCGTTGGTTCTCGCCAGATGGATGGGCCAATGTAAGTTTACTTGTCTATGTGCAGATGTGCATGATATGATTTTGCAAATTGCAAATCATATCGAGTATGGTATCATTAATATTCACTCCTTATCCACTGCCTCAACCTACAGGGTTCCCCATTTGCAAACGGATGGAGTAAGGATGCAATCACATACGATGAGGATGATGGCATGTCAATTACTATTAGTGAAACATCATCAAAAGAATACCGCTACAAAGAGGAGTATACGTCGGGGGAGATACGATCCACTGGCTTCTATGGATATGGGTGCTATGAAGTTGAGATGAAACCAGTTGCTCATACGGGTGTAACAACTGCCTTCTTCACCTTTGCTGGGCCAGGAGAGAATGACACACCTGACGGAGTACCCCGACTTCATAATGAAATTAATATGCTCTTTGATGGATTCAATATGACAACGTTCCAAACTCGATATTGGACTAACGAAGATGCAAGTGAGGGACAAGATATTACCATTATACCATTAAATTATGAAGCTAATGAAGAATTTCACAAGTATGGTTTCAAATGGTCTGAATCATCTATCGAATGGTATGTCGATCGGAAGTTAGTACACACGGCAAAAGGATCGGCAGCATATCCAATCCCAAATCCAAGCGATAGTACACATCGCATAATAATGAACATGTGGCCAACTGACGATGAAAGAGAGTTTAAGCATCTAGGTCGTCCACTTACCGCCAAGTATCGGAACTTTATCTTTGGTAGTGGACAAGATTGTAAGATTGGTGAGAGTAAAGCTGGTCGAGTATCATATTCTGCAAGTGAGAAATCAAGCTTAGGAGATGGAACGATGCCTATATCAAGTTTGGATCTTTCAATCTCGTTAGAAGAGGTGGTCAAACTATGCTTTATGCTCTTGATCATGTCATACATGTATTCGACTTATATCAAAGGATCAGTTTGGGAGCAGAAAATGAAAATGCTTGCATCTAGAACAAGATCAAAAGATGCCAAGGATTAGTTGGTGACTTTGTAGTCAAGACATAGAGGCAAGTAAATGTATGTAGAAGCAAGTTATAGATGTTGAACACATTCATAGTGATAACCACAGTAAAAACATCCTTTTCCTATGACTTTTGGCGATTCATTCTTTCTTGTGTACTTTGGATAGGGGATAGGAAGCATGAAAATGAACTCGTAAATCTATTAGCCTTGTAACTACACAATATTTTAATGAGTGATATAAGTACTATGGACCTAAAAGCTTCTGTAGAAGGGGAGAATAATGACGCATACTGTGAGGGAGAAGAGCAAAAGATTGTTGACGAGGACACCCCAACAAAAGTTGATGATGTTGATGTTATTGATGTTGATGTCAAGAAGGATCAGCCCACCACCAAAGGCACCTCTTTAAGCTTTTGGGACATACTTGCAATTCAAACTTCCTGGTCAACCGCGGCGGTGGTTGTTATGATGCCATACATATATGGACAACTTGGATATGGTAAGTACTGTGTTAGATAATAACTGACCAATACTATCCTCTTGCATAATATAACCCTAACCACAAACTATCAAAATATCGTTTGCAATTCTTAGTTCTTGCTCTGATTGTTACTGCAATTTGGATGTTGCTGACATATCTTGTAGCATGCTTTATATGTGATGTTGTCATATCGTCAAATGGACGTTGTAGGCATTTGGCTGATGCCGGATATGAGTTAGGTGGGAAATGGGGACGTATTACATTCCGAACCTTTCAATACGCCAACCTGTTGTTCTATTTGCCTGTGGCATTAGGTAAGCAGAAGTTAATTGTGCACAATGGGTCCACCCTTTGATTTGGGCATTTGGTTCTGATTGTGAAACCAAGTGTTATGAATGTGTATTTTGGCTGTGGATTGAGTTGAGTTGTGCATATGATATGGTTTCGCAATTTCACTAACAAATGCTAACCTCCCTACCTTCCTCTCTTCTTGGATATGCTTATGACCATTGTGTGGAATTAACTTCTGATTCCCTTAGAAACAATTGCAATCTCTCTCCAAGTAGTCTTTGGGTATCCATTCAATGAAGGAAATGGATGCATTGGATGGTGGAAGCTTATTACGTTTGGTGTATTATTTATAGCCGTGATGCTAACAAGGAATTGGAAGGAAAGTTCGAGGCTAGCATACGTGACATGGGTTGTTTTAACAATCAAAGCATTCATACTCATCCCATACGGCCTTGCAAAGTATAAAGATGTTTATCATATGTCCGAAGAGAACCTCGGCAAAAGCCAACCTTTTGGAAATCCTCAACCAAACTTTTGGGATATATCTGGATGTTTAATTGGTTACATGAGCTCTAGTATGATGTTGCTCGTGGAGACTATGTCACATGCCGAGAAGCCGCAAGAGTATAAGAAGGCTTTAGGATATGCTAATATCTTAATGTGGATCTACTATGCGGTGCCAGGTTTGTGTTCTGCATTGATATGGGGATGGAATGTTGAATTTTTAATCAATGAATCGGGTGGAGCAGCATTTGAGTCAAATCCAGTATCCATTGCACTGAATGTGTTCATAGCTATTCCCGTCACATTGGACTTCATCATTGCTTCTATACCCGTCAATGATAGCATCCGTCTTAGATTCATCGACAAGAATGTAAGTGATGAAGATGCACCAATGAGAGGAAAGTATCACTTTTGGCATCAGTTTAAAGTGACATTCCCAACATTGGTCTTCTCCTTTATATTAACAACCGTTGTACCACACTTTGAAGTATTGACATCATTATTGAGCTCCCTAACACTTGTACCGATGGTGACCTTTGTACCATCTCTTGTCTGGTTGTTCGGAGGAAAGAGAAATGATTATAAAACATCAATACTCCTGCATCTTGCAAGTGTCGGAATTGGAGTCACTATATTTGGTACAGAATTCGCTTATGCGGTGAATGGGATATTGGAAACTAATTATGAGCCCTCTAACTTTTGGTGCCAGTCATGAAGTTTAGAATATCACTATTCTAATATGCTTGATAATTCGTTTTAGTGTTCATCTTCTAAACTTAAGTTGTCTGTCTATAACATTCCAATCATTCCCCTACAATCATCTCTTCTCCTTATTAGACAGTATTAAAGAATCTATCCCCATAATCTCCCAACCCTGGCATGATGAACTTATCTTCATTCAACCCATCATCTATAAAACAAGTAACAATCTTGATATCTGGAAACGTTTTAAATACTGCTTCCAATCCATCTTCGCAACTAATAACATTTGCAAATATAATCTTTGATGGATCCACACCATATTCATTAACTAATATACGTAAAGCAGTAATGGATGAACCTCCGGTGGCCAACATTGGATCACATAATATAACATGTTGATTCTTTATATCTTTGGGTAACTTTGTACTACTATGCACTGCTTCTTTTGTTTTAGAGCTTTCATTTCGCTGAATCCATATCTTTCCCACTCTTAGACCTGGTATAATCTCTCGTACTGATTCTAATAAACTATCACCTGCTCTGACTATAGACACTGCACATATTGAATCTGGATTTGTATCAGCAATTGATAGTTGTCCGTCGTATTTTGAATTGGTTGGAGTTGTAATTGAAAGAGGTGTCGAAGGAAGATACGTAATTGCTTCTTCGGCTAGTAATCTCATTAATCGTTTACTGTATGTAACAAATTCAATAGATGATGTTTCTTTGTCTGTATATTGGGTATATGATATGTAGAAAGAAGAGAAGAATGAGTAAAGATCTAAAAGTTACACATCATATGCACAAAATCTTTTGCAATGAATTTCCTACAGGAAGACGATACTCACCGCGGATTTTAGTGAACAAGTTGACAAGAGACCTTGACTTAAGAACTGTGAGGTTGGGATGGTTCATATTGCACAGTAATGAGTATAGCAACACCCTTATCAACCAAACCATACTCGGAACAACAACTCAAGTACTCACTATTATGGCAGTGGTATCCTTTTTGTCAAAAATGATAATGCAACATAAGATCTCTCTCCTCTCGATAACCAGCAACAAGATACCTTCTATCCTCCTTATCGTCAATATCAATATATTTACTATATAAGAGAGAGATATGTTTGGCATGTGATCTTCTTCTTCCGCCGCGTTTTGTGTAATCGAACATATTATGATGTAAACAAATTTTGCAAAAGTATCTTTGATAAGTATCTTCGATATAAAACACTACGATACAATAGAGAGATAAGATAATGCAATATATATATTACAATATCATGACGACGACCTTTCTTCTGCCACAATTCAATCTAATATATATTGAAGTGATACACATGATTCCTTTTCTCGTAAGTTGGCGTGTTTTTGTATTTGTCAGTTGAGAATTAAATATGGCGTGATACCTTTAACACCACATAGAATCACACACTTTGTGCTCATAATATTTATCTTTGATACTTTATTATACCCCCAAAGCCTTATACCATGCTATCCCTTCCTACTTCCCGTGCTTTCCAGAGCCCCCGCCTATTGGTCGATATGTCGACTCCCTCCTGGATGAAGGGCACCTCATCCTTTGTTGATGCTTTCGTCGAAGTCTTTATGTGTTGCTTTATGTTTTTATTTGCAATGTTATATTTGTATTGTCTCGTTACACTTATTATCTCTACTTTTGCAGAAATCTCCGAAGAATTCAAGATGATCCACAGCCACCATTCGTCAGATATCTCCCCTACAACAAGTTCGAAGAAGGATGCTACTACTACCACCGATGCCGATGATGAAGATACCTCCGCCGATGATGCTACTACCGTGAATGCTACCGTGGAAGAGTTCTTCGATGCCGAGTACAGTCATGAGATGTGGATGAATGAGTTGCTCTTAATCTACTTTGAGTATTCTATTCTTTTGCATCAAAGGTTCATCCAGTTTTACCAAGCCGAGTTTATTGAAGAGACGTTGGGATATGTAAGTATCTTATGTGAATCTTCATATATCATTATCTAATATCATATCATGTGCCTTGTCTAACCTTCTTCTCTTTACATCTTCAATTTTAATTCTACAACTATATAGGCGTTTGATAAGGAATCAAGATTAATATTTGAACGAGATGTGTTCTACGAATGCTCTCATCACAGTGGAGAGGAACCTGCCAACTTCGAGGGCATCCTCACCACACTTCCATCCTCTGCATCACAACCTTCACCGCTTCCATCCATTTTGAAGACTATCAAGAGCAACGAGAAGAATACATCAAGACGTGTCAGTGTTGGATTGCCTGTTTACTATGATTACTTCTCCCGACACAACAACCAAGATGTTAAGAAGTACATGACAGACATGAGCAAGTCCTATCGTGAAACAAAGAAGTTGGCTGAGAAGGAGATGAAGCGAGTCCAAACACAAGCTGTGGCATTAGCGAAGAGTGTCATCTGTTTCACTGGCAAACAAGTTCTTCCGGCCTTCCTTGAACCTCTGTTTGATTCGTGCTGTGTTCCAGCTACTCTCGAAGACTTGAAAGTGTTCACCAGTGCCTGTACTGAGTACGAAAACAAAATGAATCATGCCGCTACTACCATCCAGTGTGCATTCAGAGTTCCAAAGAGTGCAGCTACCTCCAAGCTTGTACTGTGGAATCATCTATATCAAGAGAAGATCAAGTCTATTGATGAGGAGGAGAAGATCAAGTATGAGGAGTGGACCAAGCTTCTAACTGTAACTGTTGCCACGAAGTATCGTTCATTCAAGCCATCCATTAACTCCAAGAAGAACCGTGCTACTCGTCAGTCAACATTGTCAAGCATGAGAAAGACCAAGAAGGCTGCCAATCTAGCCCGACGACGTGGATTGACTGCAGTTACAAGTCTGCCAATCATTCAAGCTCCAGTACGAGCTCTTATCCCATCCGCTCCTTCTGCACCCATCAAGAAGAAGAGAGATTCTATCATTACTTCCGAGTTGAGCCGACCTATCAAGCTTGAGCCTGCATTCGAGTTGGTTCAATTCATCAGTATCC
>Ga0075439_11856_pt1 | contig 10264 bp, 7 predicted proteins | sample MintriSingleCell_FD_74264 | JGI IMG/M metagenome (GOLD analysis project Ga0075439, IMG submission 74264) | Marine eukaryotic communities from Monterey Bay, USA to study complex ecological interactions - Minidiscus trioculatus JGI Plate_4_G5... | ecosystem: Environmental > Aquatic > Marine >... | reverse complement strand
CTCGCGTATCGACACAACTCTAAAAATCACTAAGTATTAGAATTACAAACTACACAAATCCGTCATGCAATAATAGAATGCTCAAACAATATAATCACCGCCTCGGTGTTGGTGAGGTGGTGGATATACGTCTATCCCTGCCGCCGTACTATTGTCCTATCGTCGATGACACATCATATGTTCACCGCTATCATGTATAAACAACATCACTATTATCGTCGTCCCATCCTACCTTGAACCATCGCCCATCCTCTATTAGCGGCATACATTATAGAGGCAGCTCGGTGCCGGCGCACCCCTTCAATCGTAAAGAGAGCGTATTGCAATTAGAGTACCGTTGCAATGGAGTATCGTCTATCGTTAAGTGGAGGATCAATCTACTCATAGCACACGAGAAGCAATTGTGATATGAGTTTATAAACACAGTTGGTTGTATACATAGTATCCATGAAGACGGAAGATGGATGTATGACTATGATCGAGAGGTGTATATATCTATGCTTATACATCTTGAGGAGGAGAGAAGATGGAAGAACAGGCAGGTGGTATGGACTCTGCTCTCACAGTAGGTTTCTGTTATCTGTTTGATGAAAAGGAGAGAGGCAGACTCGGCAGCTGTTATGTATTTGGAGAGTAGATAGCAGCAGAGTTATAGTTGTGGCGTTGGTCTGACATTGATATGATTGTGAGCGGAAGAAGATATCATAATCATAGTATGGCAGTATGAGTGAGGAGATGAGAGGTGGATAGATAGATGTGGTTGATTGATGTAGCAGGTTGTATATAGTAAATGAATTAGTAACAAAATAGAAACAAACCAACGACGATATTGCAATATAATAGGATACTATTAATCTGGTTGTAGAATGGTCGTAGGTTTTCGGGATGAGTATGAAGTTTGGTCATAGAGTGGCCATGAGTCGGTGGTCATAGAATGGTCATGTAAATAATGGCCATAGGGGTGGTAGCACGGCTCAATGGGTTCATAGGTTGGCCATACTTTTTGCCTGGCGCTTAAGAGAAAGTGGTCATAGGGGTGTTCATAGTGATGGTATCCTAAAGCTATGGCCGGTCTACGACCGTATTATTTCTGGTCATAGGTTGGTCAGCGGTCCTATGGCCACCCCTACGACCGGATTATTTTTTGCGGTGATGGTATCCTAAAATTATGAGAGTAGAACAATTAGGTATGCGATGAATGATGAGTAGGTAATAAATGAGTACATGTTTGATGATGATGTTAGGGATCGATAACTCGAACAATATATACTTCCATATACTAACAATACATTCATTAGATCAGTCTTCAACCCTCTTTCAATATTTGGCATTCTTAGGGCGGCAGAATTTATATGCAATAAGACATAGTCTACTAAAGAAGGTGCACCTTCTCATAACCAAAGAAGCAATATTGTAGTATACGTCGTATCAACCTAAAGGTACACAGAAGAATGAGTTGCAATAAAGCAAAGAGACCTAAAGTAGAAGATGGAGGGGGCGGTGGTATATCACTGGCCGCGGTATTAGCGGAGATGCAGGATATGAAAAGTAAATTATCTCGTATGGATGAGATGCAAAATGAAATAGATAATATGAAGGGTAAACTATTACAGATGGATGAGATGAAGAAAGAGATAACTAAACGAGATGATTATATTAATAGTAAGATGTCTGAAATGGATGAATTGGTTAGCAAATGTAAATACCTTGAGGATAAATGTGATAAATTGGAGAAGAGTGTAAAGTTATTGGTTAAAGATTGGAAGTACAGTGTACCAGACATCCCTGATAGTTATTGGGAAGATCAGGGTTTTGATGAGGATTACATTAAATCTATTAGGACTTTTCTGGGAGAGGTCAAGGAACAAACATTACGTTTGAGAAGTGGAGAGGAAATGGAGTATGTTTCTTTGGGTTTTGACGATGGTGTCGGTGTATTACAACATGATGATGTACTCATCCCGCACTGGAAAGAATTAGCCGATGCACTGCAGCTTTATCAAAATGAAAATACCTTTGAGATTTCATTCAACAAAATGCAACTGACACCACCCATTATGAACATACTGGCTCCTGGTTTAAAAGAAAATCAATTAAAGTGTTTATCGTTTTACGACATGGAGTTTAGTGATGCTATTGAGTTTGCAGTGGATGTAATAAAAGCCAATGAACATTTAAAAGATATTAATTGGGTAAATAGCCAAATCAATAGTAAAAAAGATGCTCTTGACTTGTCCTCAGCCGTGGCAAGTCATCCCTCAATTGGCAGCGTCCAACTTGAAAATTGTTTCGGAGTGGAGGGGAATATTGGTTATAGTGCATTATGTGCTCTTTTTGCTGGTGGCAGCGAATTTGATACTATTGATCTGGAAGGAAACAATATTTGTACCAATAGTGGAAAAGAAATACCAGAATTCATTGCAAGGAATACTCCACTGAAATGTCTTTACTTAGCAAATAACAACTTGAATGATGAAGATGCTGTATTGATTGCCAAGGCATTGAAATACAATACCAATTTACGTACACTTCGTCTACAACGGAATGGTATAACTAATGTTGGCATTGATGCAATGAAGAAGGCATTTTATGATCCCACAAGCCTTAACTCGGTATCGGACTCTAACCATACATGTAGCCTTCAACTTCCGGGCATTGATAATTTTCTTATATATAACAATGGTTGTGATGACAAACTGGTTAATCGAAGGCTGAAATTATATCACCTTTTATCCGCAAGGAACAGGGAAGGAAGCAATGTATATCACTTGAATTTGGAACTTGATAATGAGGATGACTCATTAGTGCTTGTGCCTAAGGTATTGGAGTGTATTCACCGCTATTCTCAATCTAGCGAGTTAGTGCAACCTTTATCAATCATGTATGAAATCCTAGGTAGTTGGAAGATGCCAGCCTTGTTTGAACGACGTGAGGGCAGTTTAAGTAGCATTTAAACGATAGATTTAGAGTTAGAACAACCTACTATCCATCTCTCAAAATACAACCCAAGAACTGGTTTGATACCGTCTACTCAATGCACAATTCTCGGGATATACTCCCTCATAAGAACTAGGATGATGTTGTTGACTCAAGCAGTTCACATCATCACTCTTTGGAAAGAGCTCGAACTTATTCATAGGGTCAAACCCTTCGAACATTTGCTTGTTGTAATCATCTTTACATTCATACAATCTCAATGGACGGTTGGTATTGTATCCACTCACTGTCATACATAGATTTGGATTTGTTAATGGACGTAATGTATCTCCTACTGAATTCCACTTTTGACGTAAGGTTGATCTACACCATTCGACATATACATAATCGCCTGGCTGGCATGGTCTACCGGAGCTACCACATTGCATACACCACCACTGTGTTCGTTTATAGCAAAAGGATTATGAGCATATGATATGAGTCAAATGAAAGCAAAGTATACACATGATTTCCCCCGGCACACGTCAAAGAAGACTCACCATCTCATCCCATTGATCCTGCCAATAATAACCATACTCCCAGTATAATCGTAATCGGAAGTCATTCATCGTTGGCATTGCCTTAGTTGGACTAATAGTCGGTCGTGCCGTTGGATATCGAGTCGGTGCCTCGGTAACAGTATGATACTCAAATAATCCATTCCACACACGAGGCGCAAATGTTCCACTCAAACTCAACTCGGATGTTGATTTACCAATACCTTCATAGATTATCAAATCTGTATTCCATGATGTTTCTTCTGGCGGCGACGAGGCTGTGGCAACACCCCATTGATTATTACCAGTTCCTATTCCTTTTGAGACACGAATGACTGGTCCATCTGATGTTAAGTAGAATGATGATAATGTGTACTTGTTCAATATGATTGGTTCATCTAACGGAAGATATGTTGGATTGTCTAATCCCTCACTTGCAACTGTGGCATTTTGAATCAATGTCCATCCATCTAAACTCTTATCATGTCCAACATAACTACCTTCTCTCATATACAACCTGACATTCACATTATCACTAGGTTGTATCAACTTCGATAAGAAGGATTGTATCTTATTGGTATTAAATGCCATGGATGTTAGTACTACCTGTAATCCACGAGTCTGGACATTAAACATTATACCCGTGTATGAGTGTGTACTATTAAAGTTTGTTGATATTGTTTCAGTCACTACTGGTGATAAACTTGGTGTGTAGGATGGTGCAAGTGTTGGTGATGTTGATGGACTTCCCGTCGGTTTTGGCTGTATATCATAAAGGCAAGAGGTTTAGAAAACACAGTGTTGCAAAAGTGAACACAAGATGTGCACAAAATCTCAAAGAACTTACAGTCGGTGAACGCGACGGTGACTTCGAGGGACGTAACGTAGGCATCTTCGTAGGACTTTGTGTCACTACTTCATAACTCAATCCACCACTAAATACCGAAGGTGTATCAGACAATTCACCATCCCAAGTATCACCATTAATTTTAGTAGACCCAGATCTATATAGCATTACATGTTGATTTTGATATACTCGTAGTGTAGTATTGTTTGATGTACTGTCATATCGTAAACAGTCGTTATTGGCTGTACAATGTATATAGAATGATCTTCTACCGTCTGTGTTTATATTGATGGGTGGTATTGATATGTGAGATGGTGCATCTGGCCCCGAGGTGTTGGTTAGCAATCGACTAGTCCATAATAACCAACTAGTTTGATTATTAGTATATCCTTCATAGCTACCACTCTTTACATATATCTCAATCGGAGAGTTTGTGCCGACATCTTGTGCTGAGTTTATATCGATACCATTGAGTATTATTGGTGTTTTTGCTTTGATATCAAAGTAATGACCAGAGGTGGAAGTATCAGAGTTGTAGGATGTTGTTAATTGTGAAGAGAGGAGTGATCGAGAAGATGCCACCACCGCCGACTCCATGTTGTGCTATATTATTATCTATTTGGACTACTTGCTTTGATACGAACAAGGAAGTCAGAGTATTACTAACTATTGTAACAGCACCACATTGCAAAAGAGCGCGAAATGCTTTCTTGCAATAATTTTAAAACTTGGACCATCGGTATCCTACTATATTTCAGAGTGGGCTGGCGGGGTGTATCATGGCGGCTTGCAGTTGTTATAGTTTGCAAACTTATCAAAGGAGATCTATTGTTAACATCTTCTACACACCTATCTACACATACTTCCATACACTGGCAAAACGATAAACACTTGCAAAACAAGTACCTCCTCAATATCTATAGCCCAAGTCAAAGTCAAAGTCACCATCTCACCACACTATTCACACCTAAGCATTCCATATATCTTCCCTCTGTCATCAGCCTCCACCAAATTAAGCTGTTCAACCTATCATATTCATACTTTCTCCAAGGCTCCTAAATGCGCGTGCATCGTCCCTCTCCTTGCTCTTCATTTCCGTTAAAGAAGTCTGGTGTGCACGTAGGGTTTTAGCCAAGTCTTCCTTTGATAATAGCTTGACTTTGTAGAATTCCATCAATAAATCCTTCGACTTCTCTTCCCCGGCACTTGCGGCTACCTTCAAATGTTCAATACCGATTGTGTTTCCATTTTTACCATGAATTTCTGCAAGTACTTCGTGTGCATGTACAGATCCCTTCTTAGCACTAACCTCATAAAACTCTATTGCTTTTGATGTATCTTGTTCAACTGCAATGCCTCGCTCATAATACGATCCTAACTTTCCAAATGCCTCAACGTCTCCAAGTTCTGCTGCACGAATATTCATTTCAAGTGCTTTTGTATCACTTTGAAATACCCTATCACCGTGCCTATACCTGAAGGCCATTTGCATGAATGCTTGAGAATTATCCCTTTTCATTAGTATTTTCAGAGCTTTGATCTCATTCTTTGGCTCGTGCTGACGGCAGAAGGCACATTTCCCTATCTTGTGTTGTGGTAAACCATTATCTATTTCTCTTTTAATACTTTTATAAACACACCCACTACATACATATTTTCCACAACATTTCATGAATGATATTTGCTTATCATCAAGAGGAATTGGAATCATGCATATCGGACACTCTTTTCTCTCTGTAATGGGTGCATATAAATCAACATCTGCCGTTTCTTTTTGGGCAGTGGCAAGTAGATGATCAAGTCGAGCTTTAAGTTCTACTACGGTGGCCATAATTTAATTGATTTGATTCAATGTTCAAACAAGTGGTTCAAATTTAATGGATGTATCAATACTATATAGTACCGTTTGCAATAGTACCAATCGAAACCAACTAATTAAGGTGCACCGACAATAAAACTTTTATGTTGGTGAACTTTATAGGTCTTTTTAATACCAACGCCGCGCTATTATGGCTGATACAATAAAATCTAATGCACTGCTAATATACCTAATCACCTCCTTGTCTATGAGAAACTGAGTAGTAGAAACAAAGCCGACACCGTCTTTTGCAACTTTATACCAACAATTGTAGTATCAATTATTGATTTATGAGAGTTGGTTAGGATACCGTTTGCTTGTTTAATTTTCCGTGTTGCTGTAGATGGTGCTGTCAGTTGTTATATTGCAGTCTATTTATCTAATATATACTCATATTATATGTAAAATGAGTAGTAATAATACCACAAAGAAGCGTAAGGTTGATAGTGATGAAGTGGATGAAAGTGGGATATCACTGGCCGCGGTATTAGCGGAGATGCAAGAGATGAAAAGTAAACTATCTCGTATGGGTGAGATGCAAAATGAATTGAATGGTATGAAGAGTGGACTATCTCGTATGGATTATATGCAGATCACTATTGATAATCAACAATCTCATATCGACAGTTTGGAGCGTAAATGTAATATTCTTGAGGATAAATGTAATTCATTGCAAAGATCAGTAGAGATATTGAGTAAAGAAAGTAAATGGGAGTATTCTGCACCGTCTATACCCGGTAGCCATTGGACTGGCCTCGGTTTTAATGAAGAATACATTGAATATATGGATGAGTTGGTGAACAATATAAGAAATGCAAGCACCCGAATGAGAAAAGGTGAGTGTACTGAAGATATCGATTTGGGTGAAGAATCACTAGGTGGTGTTGCTGGTACAATATTACAACACGATAAAGTGCTTCTACCGCACTGGAAAGAGTTTACTACTGCTCTACAGCTCTCCCATGGCATCGATCTAAATCTTACTATACAAAACGTGCAATTGACAATTTCAGTAACTGATTTGTTGATACCAGCCGTGAAAGGAAAGCTTAAATCGTTGTTCCTAGACAATAATGACTTGTTCCAGGTAGGCAATTATTGGGGTATTTTATTTGTAGTTAAATGTATAGAAATCAATCGTCCAATGAAGGAACTTTACTTGGCAAACAATCAGATTGGGAATATGAGTTATGCGGCTACATTACTTGAAGCCATTATCAGTCACCCTTCTATTGAGTATGTTCGTCTTGAGAATTGTTTCGATGGTGGAGAGATTAATGGGTACAATATACTACGCACTCTACTTGCTAGTGACAAAAGATTCAAAGTGATTGATTTTGATAGAAACAACATTCAGACCAATGGTGATACCGCAATACCAAACTACATTGCTAGCAATCCTCAGCTCAGGACTTTACGATTGTCTTGGAATAAGTTGAATGATAATGATGCTAGATTGATAGCCATGGCATTAAAGCAGAATACAAATTTGATTTATCTTCATTTGAATGACAATGATATGACAGATAGCGGCTACCGGGCATTATCAAAAGCTGTTTATGATCCGACAAGTCTAAACACTGTCTACGACTGTAACCACACATGCCAGATAGAGGTTGATGGTGATAGGATTAGCGAGGATATTCCTCTCTCGTGCAATAATGCTGGTTCTGGTTACACGAATCCAAAAACTAAAAGGAGTACGAAGATACATTACATTTTATCTTTACGGCATAAAGAGGGGAGTAATGTACAACATTTGAATACAGAGTTTGACGAGGATAAAGATGGGGATAATGATACTTCTTTGACTCTGAAGATCGTACCCAAAGTATTCGAGGCAGTCTATAACCATTCCAACGCGCCACGTCCTACTTCTGTGGATCATACGCTTGGTCATTCGATGTCAATTACGTATGAGATCTTACGTGGTTGGAAGATGCCAGAGTTGCATGACACCAGGAGCCGGAGATAGAATAAGGTTATGTGCAAAGGAACGATACTCTAAATAAGGTTAGTAGCTAAATGTCTACTAAGTAAGATATAATGTCGTTGATTTAAGTTACTTGCAATAACTACCTCATATGCTAACTACCCCCGCCCCATCACTGTCTTTCCCTTCCTGTCTTCAATACAAAGTCCAAGCATTAGTCTGATACCGTCTACTCAAAGCACAATTCTCAGGATAGACACCCTCCCCACTTCGTGGATGATGTTGTTGACTCATACAATTTACATTATCATCTCGTGGGTACAGCTCGAAGGGTTTTGCATGGTCGAAGCCATCGAACTGTTGTCGTTTGTAACCGTTTTTACATTCATATAATCGATTAGGACGTTCGGCATTATATCCAGTAGTTGTCATACATAAGTTTGGATTGGTCAATGGACGTAATGTATCACCTACTTGATTCCATTTCTGTCGATTACTTGAACCACATCGTTCGACATATACCGGATCACCAGGCTGACATGGTCGACCACTACGTCCACATGCCATACAATACCACATTTCATACCATACATCTTGCCATGAGTAGCCACGCTGCCAATATAGTCGTAACCGGAAGTCCATCTTGGTTGGCATGGCTGTTGTTGGACTAAGCGTTGGGTATGCCGTGGGTTGTCGTGTTGGTGCCACAGTTGTTGTATGATACTCAAACAAGCCATTGAATACACGTGGTGCAAATGTACTAACTCCAAATTCGGGTAGTTGTTTACCTAATCCTTCATAGATTATCAAGGCTGAGTTGAAGGTTGCTCGTTCGGGAGGGTCAGACGCTGTTGCCACGCCCCATTCATTATCACCAGTACCTACTCCCTTGCTAACTCGAATATGCGGTCCATCCGATGTCAAGTAGAATGCTTTCGTTGTTCTAGCCGACATCTCAATTGGTGTATCAAATTGAATATAAGTTGGTTTATCCAATCCATTACCCTTAACAACCGTAGTCAATACCAATTCCCAACCATTCAACTCTTTATCATGATTAACATAACTACCATCTCTAACATACAATTTCACATTCACATTAGTATTATATTTGTCTGTATTAAAGGCCATTGATGTTATATATACATTATATTGACGAGTTTGTACATTGAACATTGTACCGGCGTATGAATTTGTTGATTCAAATTGTGTACTAATAGTTTCAGTAATTACAGGTGATTGTGACGGAGATTTAGATGGCGATTTAGATGGTTCAGCTGTAGTTGGTGATGTTGTCGGTCGTAACGTTGGATATTTCGTAGGACTTGGTGTTATTGCCTCATATAACAATCCACCACTGAATAAATGTGGTATGGGGTGCATGGCACTACTCCACCCGTCCGTACCTAGCTTGGTTTGACCGTCACCAAATAATATCAAATAATCATCTTGGTAGCGCATTGTAGTTTGTGCATTAGAATCATAGCGTAGACATTTAATATTGTCTTTGCAATGAATGTAGAAGGATCGTTTACCATCAACTTTGGGTGAAAAGTTAATTGCGGCTCTTCCTTTGTATGAGGCAGCAAAAGAAGAGCTCGTTGGGGAAATGAAGAAGTTCGATTCGACGCTACGGAAGAAGCTAACGGTTACAATTGGTAGTATTAGTATCAAGCCAGAGCGCAGAGACTTTGACGTTGATCCTTTGTCACATAGCGATATTCGTGACGACCCAGACGAGGGAGAGGAAGAAGATGAAGACGAAGAAGGAGAGGAATCGGGAGATACACAAGGCGCATTACTTCACGGAAAGAAGTGAGCATATGATGTGATCATAGCATACCTACGATTCTGCAGATAGTCCTCTAGTTAATTCAATTATTTAGTTAATTCATAAGAAGAAGCAACCCATGCTGTGTGTCGATATCACTTTTGACTTTAGCACAGCTGGCCGCTCCACCTCTTCTGGTATCGGTGAAGCTGAAAGTTGTAAAGATATGAACTTTCTTTAGAAATTTCTAGCCACTCTAAATTAGTTACTTAGGTAGAACTTTCTTTAGAAACTTCTATCCACTCACAACTCTCATAATATGCATAGAGGAGGGGTGAGGTATCCTTGGATCCTACTAGTTCCTACGTAGAAACACCCGGGT
>Ga0075439_12218_pt1 | contig 10265 bp, 4 predicted proteins | sample MintriSingleCell_FD_74264 | JGI IMG/M metagenome (GOLD analysis project Ga0075439, IMG submission 74264) | Marine eukaryotic communities from Monterey Bay, USA to study complex ecological interactions - Minidiscus trioculatus JGI Plate_4_G5... | ecosystem: Environmental > Aquatic > Marine >... | reverse complement strand
AACTCATTTTCCTATCCTCGGGAGATGGTATAGATGGACTACTACTATCCCTACTCTTGGCAGCGGCTTTTTTAGCAGCCTCGCGTTCCTTCTTTATACGCATCGCTTTTCTCATTGCCTCAAACCCGCCGGCATCGTCGGAATCATCGGAATCAGACTGATTGCCAAAGCGTTTTTGTGCTGCAACTTTGGCATTTAATTTGGCACGTTCGGATGTAACCTTTGTTGTACCATTGCTGGAGTGGGTGTTCATTGATGTATTATTAGTAGATGTAGCAGCTGCTGAACCATTATTATTATCCCTACTACTGCGAAACTTATCTTGTTCATCATCATCATCTGATGAATCATAATATTTAGGTTTCCACTTCACAGCCGGTTTTCGACCCGATCCAATAATACCAATACCTCCACCATTACCAGTCTTGTTATTATTAGATGCTGAATTAACCTTGGCAGATGCTGAAGTTAATGGGCTGGCATTGTTCAACTCTCTATTATAATTATTGTTATTAGAAATGCGATTTCTCGGCGGAGATGGTGAAGGACTCGGCGCTGGTGATTTATCTGCTAATAAATCAGTAGACCCTGCATCGGAATCATCATCACTACTATTAGCAGGTCGTTTGCGTCGTTTACTCTGTGCTAACTTCTCTCTCCTTTCTTCCGCTTGTCTTTCGCGTTCCCTACGACGATTTTCAATCTGTTGTTGTCGTTGTTTGGCTGCCGCCTCACGACGTTGACGTCTCTGTGCATCTAAATCTAAATCATCATCGTATTGAGTTGGTATTATACGACCAGCGTCTGAATCATCTTCACTGCATGATGAGGACATAATAATAATATTATATTGATTTTTTTTATATTAATGATTTCTTATAATAATATAATTTGTAGTGGTATTATATAACTGGCAAGCTGAACACCAAATAAAATAACAACGATATGATGTATCTAATCTGCTTATATCCCGGTATTATGGTGGATATACACACAATAACAGTACATAGTTACTAGTACTACCCTATGGTACACAGTCAATAAATCTTTGAATGAAATTAGCTCGTGATTGAGGCAGTCCCAGGTCACGAGACCACCATTATGTAAGTCAACAGTACATATGTATATGGTATGCCTTGCGGCTTGGGGCTTGGACGAGTGAGTGGGGATATGTAGTATGAGGGAACAACTATAGAGATAATCTACCGAACTGAGCTACTTTATTCTAAGGTATTCTGCTAAACGCTTCATATTAATAATTCATGACGATGTGTACTTAGAATGAAGCCACACTGTAGGCACTCGCTTATGGTAATAAAGGCTTTTGACATGAAGTGATTATGTTGCCTCTATTACTAAGCTCTGATTTCTAATGATTAATAGTACACCACAACTTGTCATCTCATCTTAAAATGGTGTTACTATCATAAGCGAGTGCCTATAGTGTGAATGAAGCTAATTAACTGGTCTAAGACTTATGAGATATTACCCAAGAGCATCGAGGCAACAAGACCGATCATCTCGACACATATTCTTGATAACATCTTGTGGTACATTCGGAGGTAGATCACATGAAATACAATCTGTTGCTCCACCTGGAAGATGCGGTTATCACAGAATGATGATGAAAGAGAGGAGATTATAATATATGTTAGTATTAGTATTGAACACCTGCATGCATATGATAGAACAATACTAACGCGGACTTTCCAGTAGAATAGGCTCCCGGACTACAGGGCAAAGGATGAATCGAATTGACAGGACAAAAGCTCCCTCGTGGGCATAGACCACTACAATCCTCGCTTGCCAAGCCTAAACTGTCTCCATATGTCCCAGCTCTACATGGATATCGAATACCATTCTGGCAATAAAATCCAAGCTCGCATTCAACTTGATCTGTTCGTATGTGACTTGTATTCAAATCTTGTGTCAAATCGGCATCAATACTATAAAACCCCAAGTCGACTGAAAGAGGCTTCGATGAACCCTTAGGACAATATAAATGTACTTCTCCACACTGAACTTGTGTGTCTAGAGTCGATGGAGGACCTGGATGTGATGGACAATAATATCCGGAAGTACATTGCTTACAATCTGATACGTCTGATGCTCGAATCTTGTCGCCATATGTTCCTTCAGGACATGAGTACTTGAGATATAGTAATAAGGATATGAGGATAATGTTATGAGTTGCAGTAGATAGTCGAACAATCTCACATCATTGAAACATCAGCTCACCTTGACTCCGTCTTTGCAGTAGTAACCCACTTGACATATTTCTTGTATTGATTGAGTAGAATTAGGACCAGCATAGTAATCGGCAAGGACTGCATCATTCTCTAAAGCTGAATAGTATCCTTCTTCTACTAGAATTGGCGTACTAGACCCATGTGGACAGTAAACAGTTGAATTCCCGCATGGATATTGTGTAGGAGAAGTACTACCTTCAAGGCAGTAGTACCCAGACGAACATATACCAGAGCAAGACTCATCACTTAACCCTAGTTCGTCTCCAAATGTAGCAGAAGGGCAGGGGTGACGAAGCCCGTCCTTTCCACTACACCAGAATCCTTTTGGGCATATATGCTGCGAAGTCTTCATATCATTTGGTTCGTCTTCATCTGTATAGTATCCTTCGCTGACATATATCGGAGTAGATGTTCCTTGTGGGCAATACAAATGTTGAGCACCACATATAGTTGGACTGACTGTGCCTTTACCACAATAATGCCCTTCTGGGCATACTTCAGTACACTCAGCGCTCGTCTCTAGATCTCTATCTCCATACCTTCCACTAGGGCACTTGTATCTTATTCCCTCTTGACAATAATGTCCCTTTTCACAAGGATATTCTTTGGTTGCGGTGAATTGAGTGTTTGGCAAATGAAAATCGTCAGGAGGTAGCTCATCTGCTTCACTTAATCGATAGCACGTTGACTCGACAACATTATATTGTAGTTTGAAGAGAGTCTTGTCCGTTGCAGATTGATGACATTCACAAGTCGTTCTCGAGGGAGTACTCATGGCATGAGTGCCACATTCAATACACAAGGACAAATCATCTCCAGAGATGTATTTATATGTACCCTCGGGGCAGAGTATACACTTGCCGTTCATTTGTTGTGTCGATATAGGTGATATATCAACATCTTCGCTTGCCGCAGGTTCTTCTCGATAAGTCCCAGGCCTACATGGATCTTCTTCTGTGCTTGTGTAATACCCAAGCTGAGTAGTCTTAGGAGATGATGAACCACTAGGGCAGTACCGATCTTCGTTTCCGCATGCAACTTGGCGAGGAGATGTGGAAGCAGTCGGGCAGTACCATCCTGATTCGCAAACTCCGCCACACTCATCAGTAGATAAGCCATCTTTATCTCCATAGTGACCTGAATGACAAGGCAAGACTACTCCGTCACTTGCATAGTATCCCTTTGGGTGCAATCTTTGACCATGCCTCGTTGTGTTTGTACCTCCAATGGAATAGTATCCAGTCGATAAATGAGTTGGTTCGGTTGCCCCTTCTAAACAATAGAGATTTGAAGCTCCGCATTCAATAGGAGAACTCAGTCCGGTTGTGGAACAATAATGACCACGTGGGCATGTATTCTTTACCCCGTTTACACAATAGTAGCCAGCTTCACAAATCTGTTGAATATATCTTTTGTCTTCTTCGTCTCCTATCGAGTAGTATCCTTCAGTAATATTTGTAGGAGCTATGCTTCCCAGTGGGCAATAAACGTTGTTGTTTCCGCACGGTTGAATTGTTTCTTTATCACTACAAAAGAAACCTCGAAGATGCGCGTTACAACAGTTTGAAGATGAAGAGAGATGATTGTAACATATGTTAGAACGTGCGGCTGTAAAGGCAAACTAAGGTCATCGGTTGGACACTTGAATTCACTTGATAAAACAATACAAACGCGGACTTTCCTGTCGGGCATAGTTCACATGGCTGATGCACTCTGTTTGAATGACAAACATATCCTCTCAAAGCTACTGATTCTTCAATATGCAGTCCATTTGTTATCCCTAGAGTTGCAAGCAAGATTAACACGAATTGTATCATAATGTCTTCACTTCGAGATGCCTAATGATTCGAAGGTACTGGTTGAGAAAGCTGCAAATATAATCTCTCCATAACTTGTGCCTCTCTCTAGTACTCGACTTGCTGTCATATGTTCTTGCCTTCGTTACTTGTCTGGAGCTTGCGTCCTTTACTTGCATTCGGCTGGTATTCTCAAGTTTGAGTATGTAGGTATCGTGTGTCATTTTTTTATTCTTCGTTAACAGATGAATATGTTTCGATGATTCCTACTCTGTATCTAATGAATAGCTCATCATGGATAAATAATCCAACAAGCGACTTCTAGCGGCAAGGCTACAATCATGAACTCTTCTTGGATTAATGATCCTCGGAAGAGGCAACTACTAGCTGCAAAGTTACACGATCAATACAATCAAGCCAAACAAAAGCAGATCACAGCCGATGAAAATGAAGAGCTTCAAAAGATTGATGACCTTTGGAAATCTGCATGTGAGGATGGAAAGTTAAACGGCAAGGTTCGTGTCTGTTGGTTGGATTTCAAGACAATCTCGAACAGGGTATACTCCTTTCAATCCGATTACCATATGCCCTTGAAAGAACTGATTCTCGATGGTATCGGCTTGACAAGTTTGGAGAACATATGTCAGCATTGCAAAGATCTTACACATCTATCTCTTGCTTCCAATGAAATTCAATACATATCTGGCATTGAGAATCTCATACATCTGTCTCGTTTAAACCTACTCCGAAACAACTTGACTTCTCTACCATCCACAATTGGACTACTGACAAACTTGAAGAAGCTTGAACTGGCCAATAATCAACTCGTTGCTCTACCCGATTGTTTTGGACAATTAACACAACTCAAACATATCAATCTTGAAGATAACGAACTATCAGAGCTACCAGTCAGTTTTAGGAAACTCAATTGTGAAGTTGTGAACCTCAATTCTAATAACTTCAATGTCTTCCCCGACTGCTTAATAGAAATGCCAAACCTTTGTCAGCTTTCAATAATGGCTAACCAATTGATTGACTTGCCTGTAAGTATCGGGAGAATGAAATCTCTCAATGTACTAAAGGCCAGCAAGAACAGAATAAACATTATTCCAGATTCAATCGTCAACCTTTCCTCACTTGAGGTACTTTGGTTGGATTTTAATAAACTGTCGGCACTGCCCATTAACTTTCATCATCTCATAAGATTGAAGGTATTAAAGCTTGAGGGTAATGCAGATATGATTTATCCTCCCTTGGATGTGGTTGTGTTGGGAGTAGAAGAGGTACATCGATGGAGCCGACTGAGAGTAGACGAGTCTAAATCCAAACGGCTCAGAACCATAATTCAAAGTATTGAAGAGGTGTTGAGTTTGGTAAGGAGACATCGTATTGGAGGAAATGTGCATGAAAGCTTGTTCCGAATCAATGATGGCTGTTACCAAATAGTCCCAGACGCTCTGTTTAATGTATTCATACCAGAACTTAGACGCACTATATGGAGCAATCAAGATGCTGCTAGCGGTGGCATTACTTCATTCCCTTTTGAAAGACAAGAGGTTGAACAATCACTCTTTCAATTCCGTGATGCTTCTGGGCAAATTGTTAAGAAGCTACCAAATGCAATGTTCCGACGTTGTTCTTGTATATCTACTGGTAGATCTCAAGTATGTGTTCCGCCAACTAATGGATACATGTGTACAAGACCAGCTCTCTTGATTAGGATGAGGGTGGCATATGAAGAGAATATGAAAGAAAAAAGACGGCTCCTGGAAGAAGAGAGAAGCATTGATGATGCAACAAAGGAGGCCACTTCAATTGCAAAGGCCTACTTGGTTACCGAAGATGGTAAAATGTACATCCGAGATGAGGCTGAGAAGATGTTACAGCAACAACAGCAAGATATTGTTCCGACTTCCTCTAAATTCAAGTCGATACGGAAAAGAATTATATCAAGTATCCAAAACTTTCATACACAAGAAAGTGCACAACTTAGACAAGCTGAAGACTTGGTAAAAGCCGAGTATATCAACAAGAAGGTAGCGGCAGCGACCGAGGCTGTGCTGGAGAGAAACTTGAAAGTACAATTGATTATGAAGAAATGGGATGGAGTTAGTTCAGATCAGGTCTTTCAAGGTTGGCGAGGCCTTATTAAATCCTCCAAGCGACTTGAGAAGAGGAAGAATAGACAAAGGTTGAAAGATGAGAGGTTACAATATGAAGATCAGTTGGCAGAATACGAGATTAACAAGCTTGAGGTAAGTATCTTTTCCTTGTTCCTCACTTACCCTGTTTCCAACCGAGCATGTGACATTGACTTCTCAATTACACTTTAGTTCTCGCAGTGGCAGGAGAAACATGATGACTTTACAGAGTCCACAATTTGGGTCCATCGACTCTCAGGCGAGACTGTCTATGAGAGACCTCAACTCCCTTCATTACCACTCATACCCAAATGTCTCTTAGACTCTGAAACAGGCGAACAATTAAATCCAAATGATATACTGCAGAATGAAGCTGACACAAGTGATGATGACTCGGAGAAGGTCCGCTCTGTGGCTTTCAAGTCGGAGAACGACGACGTTGCACCACCTCCACTTGGTAGGAATGCTGAGCTTGAGCTTGCTGAGGAGAGAGTAACGCAAATGAAAATGAGAATAATGAAGATAGGCAATTCATAGATTAAACGAGTATATCCTGTTACAGCATACACACACATACCTAATAGAATCACTATCCATCTTTTTATTTTACTTTTTCAACCTAAAGGGAGATGTAAAGCAGGGGGGTGTTCTACTAATACTCAAATGTAATGTCAACATCTATTCCAAAATATCAAAACTCAATAACGGCGGCAGCGACAGCTCTCCGCTCATGTGTAAAACTTAAGATGAAAGTATTTCTTAAACCTATTCTTCATTCCAAATATATGATGTAAACAAGAGGTTGATGGAGTACAACTTTGTTGGACAAGATAATATTATATATCACTAACGAACTAACAGGCTCAACATGCAGACAAAGGGGTTGATTCAACATCATCAGTGTTTGATAATCTGTAACATACGTCAGAAAGAGTATAATGAAGTAATAAGATACGTGAAAGCAATGAAAAATCAAAGAGGAATATCACAAATTTGACCCTAACCTCTGCAAATGATTTACTACCCCAGGCAATAGGTTCTTTTGGCTTGTCATCAGAACCTTCCTCCTTGCCATCATCTCTGCTTGGAAAATCGTGAGAGTTTCTAATGTCCACAGGTGCTATCGACGTCTCCTTTTTCTCCGGTGTAGCAAAACTGGCCACGGGGGCTGGTAGAATGGGCAAAGCACGTGATTGTGATCCCGGATTAGACTGAATGGATGCAGAGGAAGAGATGACCGTCCCTTCCGTTTTACCATCACTCGAACCTGCATGTTTGTTATTGCGTTGTGGAGATGGGATGTCATCCTCATTTCCAATCATACTAAGGTCGTGGAATTCAGAGAGAATATCACGTTCCATTTCTTCTGTTTGGCGTGTTCGGTCAGCCTCGGCATCATCTACTTGTGACGACTTTGAGGGTGCTACATTACTATCATTATCATCATTCTGTGATTCAGAGCCAACCGTACCGCTAGCATTCTCGGCCTCTTTCTTCTTCAAGAGAGCACTCGCATAGCCCACTAGATTACTATTCGATGCCTTCTTATCGCCTTCTCCTTCCAATCCAGGAAAGTCTGAGGATGTAAATATCTCTCGATCAGCGGCACTCATTTTCTTCCTTGACTTGCCCGACGTGTCACTTCTCGATAATCGATCCGAACTGTGATGATTTTGGTTCCTACTATTGTTGTTTTTATGCCGATTATTATGCGACGGTGATGCTGAGTTACCATGATCTCTTCTGAATTGCTGCTGATCGTCAGAATTCTTCCAATTATTAGATCTGCGTCCTTGATTATGTGGGGGTGGAGATAGTGATTGATCGTGTCGTGGAGATCGTGAGTGATCATGACGGAAGTTGTTCCCTTGATTATAATGATACCCATTATCACCTGGACTATGTGAGCCTCTCTTTTGTTGTTGAAACTGGTTGTTATTCTTCCCCTTCTTTTTATTCTTTGTTCCCTGCTTCTTTCCGTAATGATGTTGATTATGGTAAAGATCATTGCCATGTTGAAAACTAGGTGATCCTACACGTCTGTTGTTATCATGGAATTGATGCCGTTGATGTTGTTGCTGAGGGTATTGAGGGGGGTATCCGTAATGCTGCTGGGGAGCTGGATTATGAAATTGTTGTTGTTGCTGCATTGCTTGAAGAGGATATGGGTACGGAGGTGGTGGTCCATTCGCAGGATAGCCCTGCTGAGGCATCGGTGGAGGCATACGATATCCCATTTGTGATGGTGGATACTGTTGTTGCATCATTTGAGGCGACATTTGTGGTGGTCCTCCTTGCTGTTGTTGCATATATCCATAGCCATACATTTGTTGTGGATTATAATACGGTGATGTCATTGGATATGGAGGTTGACCAACCCCTGGCAATGGAGGCATCATTCCCTGCATCTGCGGTGGCATAACCCCAGCACTAGGTGGGTAAGGATACGGCATAACACCTCCTTGATGAGGTGGAAGACTTGAAGGCTTCTGTTCCTGACCACCCGACATGGAAGATACTGAGCCAGTGGAAACTCTTGATGAGATGGAGGCATCAAGTACGACCTGTGGAATATTCTGTTGGTTTTGTTGTTGTTGCAATGGCTGTTGTTGAGAGGAGAGTGAACCTACTGATGCCGCTGATGAGTTTGGAATTTCTACATTCGGCGGAGGTCCCATGACGTGTGGTTCTGGTGGTATCATATCAGGATGTTGCTGCTGCTGAGTATACATCATCCCTTGACTATCTGTTCCTGTACCCTGTTGTTGATGAGGAGGTGCACCTGGAGGGATTCCCATTCCTTGAGTACTGGGAAAGTAACCCTGATTCTGCATTTGATATGGATACGGAGGTTGAAATTGCGGTTGACCACCCATAGATCCTCCCATCCCCATTGGAGTTCCTCCCATCACAATTTCAATAGGTGGGGGTAATGTTTGGTTAACAGGACCAATCCAATTCCCATCTGTGGTGGCCACTAAACTCCCATCTAATGCCTTACCCAATAACAACGCTACTGGTTCATCCGTATCTGAAAATTGTGCACATATATCCTTCACCTTTGGAAAGTTTGTAACAATACCCGTGGGGCACATGTATTGCATTGGCCGCGGTGTGGGCATATCCGTATGTTGCTCGACAGTGAGCATATTACGTAAATAGGTATCACGTTGTAAATTTTGTGGAGAGAAGTAGAATTCCAATTGATATCGCAACCTCTCGAGTAGGGAAGGAGAACCATCCTCTGGTGCTGTTGAGGATATTTGTTCTTCGGCGGATGACATGACAACTGGTTTGTTTGAATCTCGTCTTTCTTTGCTCCAATCTGATAGGTAATAAAAACTGGAATTGTGTCAAAAGAAATGTATACATTAGTAAACAAATACTTAAGAAACGATAAACACAAAACATTAGAACAATCCTCTGCACCCAAAGATAAAGATGCAGAGTAAAAAGAGGCAACTAATATAGATCTATAGATCAACATAACAGCTGCCACCAATCTTTCCCCCAAATAATTTTATACCAAACTTTCACCTAAACCCGCACACAAATATAATAGCGCAAAAAACATACATATGCCGTCAACAGAAAAATATATTAATACTCATATACTTGTGTGAATAGATACGAGCATCAATAATAATACCATAACACCAATTTAAGAGATAAGAAATTTTGCTCCAATGATCATTATCAAAGAAAATGTAAAATGCTCACCTCTTATCAAAAGTAAAATTTAAAGCCACATATCGTTATGAAGACAGAGAATATCAAACTAATACATGGTAATAATTCTGAGCCATACCGAGAGACTCCAATTACTGCCTCTGCTAATAGTCACCAATGACAAACTAACAACTCAAAAAAATACTGTGCGAAACCCGGCACTCAAGTCGCAAAGAGCAAAAAGAGAAAAGGTGGATCGATGGAGGGCCCTGCAATGGTGCTGATAGTGTCCATTGGTCTTTTATATACATATACATAAAGGAATTACCAATATATAAGAAGGAGAGTGGTTATATACCTCCATGTTTAGGTGATACATTGTTGGACAGCCGGTTCGATTTCGAAAATCT
>Ga0075439_16099_pt1 | contig 10267 bp, 8 predicted proteins | sample MintriSingleCell_FD_74264 | JGI IMG/M metagenome (GOLD analysis project Ga0075439, IMG submission 74264) | Marine eukaryotic communities from Monterey Bay, USA to study complex ecological interactions - Minidiscus trioculatus JGI Plate_4_G5... | ecosystem: Environmental > Aquatic > Marine >... | reverse complement strand
ACTCACTTATCAAATGGCGACGGACAACAACATACATTCTATGCTCATTCAACACCCCAATACTAGTCTCCTAAAATCTAATACCAATGACACCCAACCGTTTGAGTGTTAGTGCTTCTGTTCACATCTTGTGTATATTATTGAGTGCTTTCATAGCAGTCAGCCATCAGTGTAGATGTTTTATTAGAATGTTGGATAATGATATAATCGCCACTACTAGATGATTTGATAGATTGCTAATACCAGAACTACTCACTCGATAGAGATGTCGTGATGTTGCCGTATGATGATATCAATAAATCTCTGCCAATTCTATTCTTGGAAGCGGGCCAGACGAACAGCTGGCGACGCCGACGATGGAAGTAAATATCGATATATATGTTGATCAAACTGATAGTATATCATGGCACTATATTCTAATCCTAATGTGTGTTGACCCATATAACATTTCCCCTATCACAAACTTCAATGACATCAATCTTTCAAAATTTATTTGATAACGATGTCGCTACTGCAACAAAGTACTTGGCCTCTCTGCCGATCTTTGTATTGTAAATAAGTTATTCTCCAAGTCGTTGTACTACGATATATACTGATAATATACTCGCATAAGAATTAAAATGAATAAAAGAGCCAAACTACTGTTGTTCTTTTTACCAAATATGCTGCTGCCACCGCAATTCTTTTGATAGTAGTTGTGAGTAACTCCTCCTCGGCCTCGACCTCGAGGTTTGGACAATCCACCGAGTTTCATTATAATTATATATTATTTTGTTAGTTTATTAGCAAATAGAAGCTTCTAGAGAGGCAACGTTTATATTACTAGAGTGCAAAAGTAGGGTTAGAGATTTTTATATCATACGTGTATTGTTTAACTACCGTGGGTATATTCGTTTGGGCCGGCGGCAGTTTGGCCGTAGATATTATGTTTAAAACTGCCATCTACTTACCTCTACTTACTTACTCACAGTCTCTGTAGATGGCACCCCGGTATCCTTTTCCCATTGCAGGGGTAGTACTGCCTCGACTTGATTTAGTTGCAGCGCCTCTACCGTATACTCTCTCCTACTCTAGGTATGATGTATGTAGATTTAGGAACCACAGCAATCTGAGAATAGGTCGTCGTAGCAGAGTAAATAATCCACACGCATATATACATACAATCATGACTGCTGGTTTGAGAAAGAGACAAAAGAATTCGATATCAGCAACAACTGCTACTTATACACTTATTTTCTTAGTCTTTTTATGTATATTGAGATTGAATATTAGTAGATACTACTGGGAGTTGTATAAACTTCGTCTGAATGATGATCAGGAGCAAAAAATAGTACTACCCATCAACAACATTCAAAGGCAAGATGCATTAAACATTAGATATATATTTGGTCATAGCACCGGGCGTAGTGGAACAACAACACTTCACTCAGTATTATCCAATACAAATGGTTGCCCGTGGGATAATAATTCTACAGTAGTATTATCAAAAGTTGAACGGATTGCACCCGGTGAAAAGAGATGGAGTCATGAAGGGATGAATGATTGTACTCATACGAATAACAATCTTATACCATTCTTTCAATCTTTGATTCAAGAAGAAGTAGCAGCGGCAACAGTAGTTGGTAGTGATAGTGATAATAGCAACAACATAAAAGAGGCAATGTATATTGATATTGGTCATTGGCATAATCGAGGGAGGGCAATTGAATGTTTGGCAAAAAGTTTAAGTGATCAAGCTACATTTATCCATATAATACGACGCAATCGATACAGTATTGCATCTAGTTTTACACATCTCAAAGAAACACCATGTATGATCGATAATGGCGGTATGAAACATCCGGGTGTGGCCGTTTGTCCTCGATCGGGAGAACGAGCTGGTCCAGTGAACCTGCTGGACGATTCGATTTGGGATTCATTTACACCATTTCAACGCTTTNNNNGATAATAATAATGGAAGTAGTTATAATTCACCTACATTTTATGAAATAGAGTGGCGAAATGGAGTAGAATTGGAAGAGGGTGCTCAATATCTTCGACGGAAACTTGGTTGTTTGGAACAAGATACAATAGTCGTCGATAATAAGAGAAAACATGTTAAACATGTTACACAAAGTTTGAACTGTTCAAGTATGATAGAGCAAGACTTACAATATCAACAGCTAATGAATTATACGGATGAAGTATCAAAATTGTTATTTCGATCGTCACCGTTTGGGGATATAAATGAATGCTTAGAAAGTAGAGATGATCTTGTCACGATTATACACAAATTCTCTAATATCTATGGATCGAAGATAGGATTGGAGTGGTTCTAGTATACACTTATTATAGTAACTCGGAGTAAAAACTTTAGCCTCTGTGCCCTCAATCAAATGGCAAATGCCAATAGAAGAAGCAATAAAACGTTCGGTATCAAAGTTACTTGTTATACCAGAAAAGTTAGAAACGAACATTTTCTTACATATACTTCTCTATAATACCTAATGTCTATACAGTTTTGCTTGCTGTTGTTGCTATGAGCTATATTAAGTGTTATCAACCTAATATACTCTTACACCCAATAGTTTGAACTTATTCTCTGTTCCCCCCTGATTCTCACTTCGAGGCGTGAGGCAGACATGGAGTGTCTTGTTAATTCCATGTTCAAGTTTGTTATCGAGAATGTCGACCTTTGGAACTGATGCGGGCTTCTCCCAGCGTGCTACCAGAAGTTGCGGTGCATTAGGACGTGTCTTTTTCTTCTTCTTATTCCAATGGACTTTGCTTTGGGCAACCTTACACTGATCCTGATGATTATTCTCAGCTGTCTCGTCAAGCCAAACTAGCGCCACTCCGAAACTCTCATACGATACCACATATGACACTTCTACTATACCATGTACTCCTCCGACTAGTGACATTGCTATATGTTGTCCTCCCTCCACTCCATCAGCAATGTAACCAAACTTGTCTTTATCTTTGTTGTCTGCTTCCCAACTCCATCCCGAGTTTGCTACAATTGATTCCTCCCAACTTTTCTCTCCGGCATTAGAGTCGGTAAAGTCAAATCCGTCCGTAGTCAAACTGTTTCTAACATACATGGCATCTTCATCAGGTGACAAGTATAAAGGTTCTCGAAGTATAGGTGATGCATCGTCATCCATTGTAAAATCTCGTTCCCCATATGCTGTATCGTCTTCATTGTATGACTGCATTATCTTCTCCTCTTCAATGAAACAATATGCCAACACTAAAGAGAGCAGTAAGTGTCCTCCAGACTTGGGATGGCAACAACGATCTGCATGCCAATCAGCGGTATTGTAAGGATTAGCCGTAAGGTTAAACTGCCAACCAATACCTTTCTTCCCAGCTAATGGGAGCATCCATATCACAGCACTGAATACTGGTATCTCATACATTGATGAAACATATATCTTTAACGGTTCGTGATTTCTACGAAATAGCATCTGACGTGCTATTGCTGGAGCAAATCCCTGTGGAGGTGGTGCCCAGGCCCGGCCGATATAATCTGCATTAAAGGTTATTATTGCAACTGGATCGGGCTTCCTTAGTAAGAGGAGTCTACGTATTAGTACCTCGAAGTACCAAGATGACTGATACTCTTTTTGGAATTGAAATAGATTCATATATATTAGTAAGGTTTTGATATAGTTGGGACACACGATATTACATCATATACATTACACTTACCCATTGTCTCACCAGTCTCGCCTTTATCTTCCAATGCATGTGGGAGTTCGTTGATAAAGCTATCATATTGACATTAAACTCAACTAATATCAAATCTACTTCCTCAATAGCTACCACAGATTCCCATATTATAAAATGGGTCATTGAACTTGCAGCTTGTGTTCTCTTTATTTTGTGCATACCAGCTTTGCCATCACTTTCTACACAGGGATATCGTTCATTCAGCCAATCCATAAACCTACGAGGGTATGAGTTTTTATTCCCTCCACCATTATGACCGGCAGTGACTTGTTTATAGCATTAGATATACAGCATTAAAACATCATTTGCAAGTTGTGCCACACATACTTACCAGAACCACCTAAAAAGAGAACAGTTGTACACTGTTTTGATTGTAACTTCTTTATATATGCATGTAATCGTTGTGTATTCCCAACAACTGGCCGTGATTGTCGTAACATTGATCGAGTAATATTGAATTGTAATTTGTTTTTCAATAGGTTCTCATATGAATACAGCGGGAGGAGTTTAGTTGGTATAAGTTCTTCTATGATTGATGTGTGCTTCGTCGTCGTCGGTTGATCGGCCATCGTATATCCAATATTACTATAGTTAGATGATTTAATTCCAACATTGCCCATCATTGCAGTACTACTACTATCGATTGATGATGAACCGATAAGGTAGCCAATTGCAATACAAGCTACCATGCATAGTGCAGTACCAAGAAGACCATATATCTTTGATGGTTGTTTCTTCTGTAGTCCAATATAAGCCATCATACTCATTTATGTGGGGGTATGACGGGAGATCTTCTGACGAGAGGCACAAAAACCGTTAAAACTGATTGACGGATAATATATTGCAATAACTGCTCCTCTATTGCTATATCAATTAACATCAGCCTATACTGCCTACCAGTGTTGGGGGAGAAGTCAAAAGTAGATTTGTGATAGGATACCGATCAATTCAACCAATTTTCTTTGCAAAAATGACAATGGCCCTCTCTATTCTATGATATCATATCCAATGTTCTAGCTGGTGTGGTCTCAATCGTCCACCTAATACATTATAAAGAGATGTATTTCAATAACTCGGCCTTCCATAGTTGTTGTCGTCTGTTGGTGCCGTCTATTGATATTTGTCTCTAAAGTCTAAAGTATCCAAGAAGGAGAGAAGTATCTTATGATACTTAGCACAACACATTTATTTATCTCAGAGCATGGGATTTATATTATATATCTTAGTCATTGCAGCGGTATCATTATTATCTATCATTACTGTTAGTTGCAATGTAGTAACTGCAAACTATACAAACAGCGACTATAATATTAGCTACAATAGCAGAAGCCATAGAATGATGAACAACAACGAAGACATCTAAATCTATTAAATAACAATGATGAAGATAATCTAACAACATTTATAGTCGGGGGTATCGCGAAACAACTAAAGGTGATTTTCCATATCTTGTATCAATTGGTAATTCGGGACGTAGGGGTGGTCATGGTACGTGTATACCAAGTTAGCTCTCAATAATGTGTGTTGGTTGGCTGATATGTCTAGCTCACATTCTCATACCTATCTCTCAAAAAGCATGCGGTGGATCGAAGATACATGATCGAATTGTACTAACTGCTGCTCGTAAGTTTGTGTATACTGTCTACGTGTATATCTTTTTATGTGTGTATACTCATATCACATTATAGATTGTTTTACAAGCGGAGATCAATTCGACCCACAACTAGATTATGTTGATTTCAATAGATACAACATTTATGATGAAGAAGAAGACTATATACGACGATACATCAGTCCAAACGAGGGTGAACCAGGTATACGAGATGATGAAATGATATACAATTACATCATACGCCATCCTCGATATAATGATACTACAAACGATTATGACTATGCAATACTTGTATTGAATGAAACTGAAGCAATTTATTCTAATTCTATACCAAATCTAGCATTGAATTTCAATACAGATATACCATTTATAGAACAAGAACTTCAAGTAGTTGGATGGGGCGCATTAGAAGAGAATGGATTTGGTCCGGACGTACCACATCAAGTCAAAAAGAATTATATAACAAATGAACAATGTACGTCAGATCCATTTCAATATGAAGATGGTATGATTACGAGTCATATGTTATGTGCAGCTGACATAGATGGAGATGATAATGAAGAGGATAGTTGTCAGGGAGATTCTGGAGGTCCATTAATGATTATCCCAATCGATGGAGAAGAGGAGCCAGTGCAAGTAGGAATTGTTAGTTGGGGACTGGGGTGTGCTAGATTTCCCTATCCAGGAGTTTATGCTGGTATCGAACCTTCTCAAAGTAGAAGAAGAAGTACCGAGGAATCTGACAATGGTTTAAGTTGGATTCTAAGTACCATATTAGAACGGACGGGAGAGGATATAAGCCCTACAACAACTACGACTTCCAGTACAGTATTATCAACAACAACCACGTCCAGTAGTATGGAATCTTCTCCATCCTCGTCGGGCACAACAACAACTATAGCATCGGGCGACGACACATCTACTACTACGGCTAGTACAATATCTACTCCCTCCACCACAACAACAACGACAGTCTCAGGCAAATCTAATAAAAGCCCCAAGGTAGTAGGAGAAGAAGATAATGATGATGAAGAAGGAGATGATGAAAACGATAATAGTAGTAATAGCAAGTCAGCCAAGGGAGCCAAACGAGATAATAGGAGATGTAATAAAGAGGAAAGATGTATGAGGAAACGGGTTAGAGAACATAAGCATGATGATGTATCGTTTATTATACATACTACTGATGAGGAGGAAGATACTACTACGGCATAACTTTAATGAACGACAGTCTCAAACTGAGAGGATACATAGTCAAAGTAAGAGGACAAGGATACGAGTGTAATGCTCCAATATGGAAGGTAGTTGATAGGGATTAGTATTGGGCATCGTTGAGGTCTTGTGCACGATAGGTCACTTCAAACTCTCCGATGCATGTGTCTCTTTTTTACCGGCCTGTCATAGAGGTTTGTGATCTTAGCAATGGACGCATATATAGCAGAATAGATATACTTCACAACAATTAAAATACTTAATACTGATCATTAAGCTCAACCAGTGATTGACTATTTCCTACATTAATGTACACAACCCCTATCATTCTCATTTCATTATCTATTTCCCCCAACGTACTATTAAAACAAGCCTTTGCTTTTAATCTTTCGAAGTAGATGTTTCACCCGTGATTCTGCCTTCCTTGTTGTTTTATCTGTTACGAGCTTAATATTGGTTGGTAGTTGATTCTGCCCTTCTTCTACTGAATGTGGACATATCGTCAAGTGAGTCAACCGCCGCATAGATCCAAGTTGCTCGAGATTTGCATCCACTAGATTTCTACAAAGGTACAACTCAAGAATCTTGATAGACTTCAATTGTAGAAACTGTTCAAAATGAGACTCGTTAAGTGCATCAAATCTGTGTAAGGTCAACTTTTCTAATGCTTGTATACTTGTTAGATGGGTGATACTTGTCTCGGATAGTGTGTGGCAGTCCCAAAGTGAGAGCTCAACCAGTCTTGGAAGACTGCTGATCGTTTCAATTAGGCCATCGGTGAGTAGCGTATCGTATATCATCAACGAGCGTAGGTTATTCAACCTTCCGATACTATCAAGCGGATGAGTCATAATCATATTAACATCCGGTAAATCAATGTCTGAACCTTCACTAAGACTGGATAGACTAACCGATCTATTTCCACTTCCAATACTGGCAGCAAATGTACTCTCCTCATCTGCGTGTACAGTAATGATTCCAAATCTATTGTTTGTAGTATGTTCACCTTCTATACCAAAGCGTAGTCTTAAGACAAGAGATTCGAGTGATTGAATATTCATAAGCTGATTAGCTATATCGGGGTGTACAATGTTGTATACTTGAAGTGATAGATGCCTAAGATGATGTAATCTTGACAAATCAATATTTCCTCTAACTTTTCCGAAGATGTTAAGTGTTCTCAGACCAATCATGGATGCCAAAGCATCGAAATCATTTTGGCATAAAGAAGCCATTATCAATGATATCTCTTGCAGGCTTTGCATGTTGGTAAGTTGGTGTAATTCTCCTTCTAGTAGACGACAATGAAGTAGCGACATCTTCTTTAACGACTCCCTCCCAACATCAACAAGAAGAGATAAGTGACGCCCTTCGAATGAAGAGAGAGCAGATAGACAAACCGCCTCGAGATTAGATAGTCTCCTAAGTGGCTCCATTCCAATGCCCTCGTTCACTTCGACGTTCCTCATGGATAAATATCTCAATCCTCTGTTCGAACAAATAGCTTTTAATATACGATTGCTTAAGAGGGTGTATTCATCAAATTGACCGTTACGATGTACAATATCAACTCCTTCATTAGCTGCTGCTTGTTCTATAACTTCATTCTCCATGTCATCCTCTTCTTCGACCATAAGATCAGATGTATCCACAGGTGCTAACGGATGTTTGGGCACAAACTTGAATGATTCAAGCATATTCAAATTAGAGAGCATGACAAAGAAGTGTTTGACGTTGGGGTCGTTGCATCTTCTCAGCTTTAATGTTCGTAGACTTTCCATTCTACCAAGAAGATGAGTCTGAGGAGTAAGTATTGCACATTTTGTCAGCTCCATGGTCTTAATGTTCTTGATAAAGTCGGGATATCTTCCGCCATTCCGACCGTACTGAACAGGACCCTTATAAACTTTCAATGTTTCAAGCGAGTCCATGGAGCCAAGTGTATACAAGAAACTGTAATTCAATGGGTTAGATACACTCAGTTTATGTGCTTGACTTGTGCAATTTGTTGATTGAAAGAACTTGTTTTTGATACCATTGATGGCCTGAATGAAGCTGCTTGAATTAAAGTTTAGGATTGGTCGACGGAACCAAGCTTGTAATTGAGTTGCAGTATACCTCTTTAAATTCAAGAATCTGCTGCACTTTCGATATGACATTGGAGGGAATGTAACCTTAGCTCGTCTCATCATCATGGCATCACTTAGCTGGGGAAATGCTAATCGAAGTGCTTTGATTTCATCTACCTGCAAGTATTCGGACACCATGATCAAGGGCACACCAGCCAAGGTTGTAAGATCTATACTCGACTGGTTAGTGTTTCTCTCACTCTCATCTACCGGTTCCATTGCTCGGTCCTTTGTTGTGAATGATGATAAGTGTTAGTTAACATAAACAATGTAAGCAATACAACATTTAACCTCTGTACTTACCACGAGTCGAATAGGTCGTTTTGCAAATGACAATAGAGTGGTTGCTGCATCTGATTCTGCAAGCCTTGGGCGCTTTGGAGAAGTATGTTGCTCATCATTAGAGTAGGGCCTCTTGTGAAGAGATGTGAGTATCTTGCTAGCCGTCTGTGTATCCTTGCTACCCATTTCATCTTTACCGGAATGGGATGAGGCCAGCATCATCAAAGCCGTCTCGGCATCCTGGTAATCATTTTGAGAGTAGGGCTTCTGACTTGGAGATGCACTACTTAGAGATGCAAGTATGTTTGCCCCACTTTCATCTCCCGTATCTTTCTGCTGCTTTCCTCTCTTAGCTTCTATATCATGAGCGACTGCATGTGGCAAAGTACCAATAGTAGTATCATTATCCATCTGCATATTAACTTTCCTCGCCCCGACTCTTCTGCGTAGAGTCTTTAGGTATTCTGGAATCGCTTGTTGTGATGTTGAAACCTCTTGAACGGTACGGGAAGATTGAAGAAGAAGCGCCACTTGGTTTCTATTGTCTAAGGCTGACTTGTTTGTGTTATTATCCTCTTCAATTGGTGAATAGTCAGAGTCTCCTGCTCCCAAATCATCAGATGAATCCAATAGCCGATTGCCTACAGAGTTATCATCTACCTCAAACAAGGTGTATCCAAAGTCATCATCTTCAGATGTATCTCTACGCTGGGGGTCATTAATAAGTGCCTTTCCATTAATGAGCTGTGCCGCCTCATTAGTACTCTCCTCTAGTAGATTCTGCTGCTTTTCTCCACTAATGATACTTGAGTTGGTAGAGAGATCATCATCCGAGCTTTGATTCGTCTCTTGGCGTTTCTTTTGTCTATCTCTACTATTGACACTTGAATGGGCAGACATATCATCTAATGACCAATTGACTGCATCATCATCTTGTGTGAATGTCTCTTGGCTAGTTTCACCCTCAACCCAATCCCTTCCGTTTATTGTCGTTACCAATGAGTCAAGTGGCACTAATCGTTGAGGAGATGATACTGATTCTACTTGTGTCTCTTCGGAAGTGGCAGCTTCTTCTTCATCCACCTCGTCCTCTTCTACATTCCAATCAGTAGTGCCAGCATCATCTTGAAAGTCCATAGTTGTTGATTCATCATCAATATCCATGTTCTCAGCAGAATACAGCTCATCACTATCTTTTCCAGAACTAATATCGTCAATGATAATATCTTCATCAGGATAGTCCGATTCTTCAACATCACCATCACCATACTTGATTTTGATCCGACTTCCTCCCTTGAGTACACTGGTAATAACACCG
>Ga0075439_11536_pt1 | contig 10268 bp, 10 predicted proteins | sample MintriSingleCell_FD_74264 | JGI IMG/M metagenome (GOLD analysis project Ga0075439, IMG submission 74264) | Marine eukaryotic communities from Monterey Bay, USA to study complex ecological interactions - Minidiscus trioculatus JGI Plate_4_G5... | ecosystem: Environmental > Aquatic > Marine >... | reverse complement strand
GACTATCAAATGAACAACAAAACTATGTGGCACCAATCAGCCCGACACCAAATATCATTATAGAAACAATTCTCCCCCGTCTCAATCTAGATGTAAGTTCCCTTTTTGTTGATCTAGGTTGTGGCGATGGAAGGTGGTTATTGGCTGCCAATAAACATACACAATGCAAATGTCTGGGTATTGATGTAGATGAAGAAAGGCTCAAGATTGCAAATGATTCTATACGGGAGAATAATCTCCAAGAACAAATTCAAGCGCGCCAGCAAGATGTATTCGACTTTGTTCGAAAAAGTAATGATTTTTACAAGGCTAATGTGCTCATTATGTATCTGTTTCGAGATGCAATGTTGGACATGAGCAGCTTATTACAACAACGTCTCGATTTAAGAGAGAGTGTAAAGAAAGATAAAATGCAGATACTGTGTGTTGGGTTTAAATTACCTGGTTGGACGTGTATCATATATGAAGAGAAAGTAAATGATATACGAGTTTACCTCTATGAGATATAGTATAAAAATAAAGTAAACAAGTGAATACTTTCTTTTTGTGACACTTATTTTAAAGTGACGAGTTTGTGAATTTAATCCCCGTTTCCCCCAATAAGAGAGATTCCCCATCTCCTCTTTCAACTAATTTCAACTCCCTAAAATGCTATATTCGTCATTATTCTGTCTATTTTCTTTACTCTGCATATTGGAAGTTGTTCTCATCAATTGTTGAATAGATATGTCCCTCATTAGATAGATTGTTGATCGCATTCTTAATATCACCTGCATTGAATCCCTGTGATGACACCTGTGCAGTAATTTGATTCACATGTACACCCGAATCTGATTGGGCTGTTGAATCATTATCAATTAAATATTTGATTGATTAGAAACATTTAACCAATACATAAACATCCACAACCAATGAATTAAATACATATAAAACTTACCACCCAATGTCTTGATAGCTTGAAGTACAGCATCATTCAAGGCACTACCTCCACCCATTCCACCGCCATACCCCTGACCTTGAATACCAGCTCCACCCCCCTGAGGCATATTCTGTGCCATATTACCAATACCAATACCACCACCCACACCCATGGCCATACCCATTTGGTTATCACTTGCCATTTTCAAACTCTTTTCATAGGAACTTGCCACCTCCAATAAATGATATGTTAATTCATTACCCGAACTAACACGTCGCACGTCATTGGCAACAATTTGACGATTACCATCAAAGTCACGAACTTGTCCAATAATACGTATATATTGATGATCATGTCCAGCCTCACCTCTGAGTTTTGTTACCGCACTACATTCATCTCCCTCATTTACCCATACTTTAACTTGTGTAAAGCCTGTACCATCCTCGACATCAATGAATAGATTAGTTGACCGTTCTTCACATGATCGTACGGCAGCGACTAGTTTAATCATATGTAATGCCCTACCATCTTTTAATGATAGGTCACCACCGCCAGATGGGTCACCCAATGCTTGGTTAACCATTTTTATTGTTACTGGGATTATAGTTTGTTCGTCATAATTACGACGTGGCTTACTATCGTTGGATGCAGGTGTACCACTGCTATCGAATCCGCCTGTATTGTATTATATTGCATATTTGTAGGTATATATGTTGAGGTAGGTGCACCATCATTGACACAAATTTGCAAAGTGTAAAATGAACATATCATGTGAGCAAAAAAATGAAAGGCGCCGGACAATATCATACCGCATATAAAAAGACATAATACTCACCACCAAATGACATATTAAATTCTTTTGCTTAATATTGTATTGACCTCCTTATTTATGGTTGACTTTTGAAAAAAATGACATTTACTTACACTCTCATAAAAGATTTGCTCTTGGTCTTATTTTTTGTATGTGCATCTTTGAGTGACATCATCACTTAACTATCCATGATCGTCTCCTTCTTCCTATGATATCCAAGATTCTTATGCAACTACAACTCTCGTGTCAACTCAAATATTGTTCTCATAATACTAAAGATTGGTAGCAGAATATAAGAAGAAAGTAACTCTCGACGACTGAACAAAACAAATAATGATGAAGCTCCTTCTAGCTCCTCTCCTTGCGGCATTCTCAACAAATGCCTTCAGCCCAAATAGCATATCAAATTCACGCTCCTCCATCTCGTCAACTACTTCTCTTAATAATGGAATGGATGCATATGATGCTCAAATGAAGGCTGCATACGGTGGTGGAAGTACCGCCACAGCATCGCAGCCTGCACTTTCTGCACCTACTGATAACTTCAAGTCGAGTCCACGATGGCGTAAGAAGACGAAGCAACTTGCAACTTTGGGACCAGCATCGAGTGACTTTGAAATGATTGAGAAACTATTCTTAGCAGGTGAGTATGTTGTGTTCTTCTATTCTGCATGGTGCTAGCATCATGACCTACACAACTATGCATATCATAACTTCTCTCGACTCTCATAACTCATACATCTTTGCAATGCATAACACAGGCGCCGATGTGTTTCGTCTCAACTTTAGTCATGGTGAACATGCTCAAAAGAAAGAACTACTAGATATCATCCGTTCAGTGGAAGCAAAGTATGATCATCCAATTGCAATCTTGGGTGACTTGCAAGGGCCTAAATTGCGTGTAGGACAGGTATGTGTATATGTATCTGATATAATGTCATCTGTGTTGTGTGAAGTATCTATATGCTTGCTCACATGCCATCTTGCATCTGCCCTATACACTAACACTACTGTGCATATGATGTTAGTTTGCAAATCCTGATGGAGAAATGCTCGAGAAGGGACAGATCTTTCGTATGGATTCTGATGATGCTTTGGGAACTAACAAGCGTGTGAAGTTACCGCATCCAGAAATTATCGAAGCATCTGAGATTGGACATATCTTATTGATTGACGATGGTAAGATGAAGTTAGAGGTTACAGGTAAAGGACCTGGCTATTTGGATTGTACTGTTATTGTTGCTGGCAAGATTAAGGACAGAAAGGGTGTCAATACACCAGACTCGATCTTGAAGATCAGTTGTTTAACTCCCAAAGATCGAGAAGATCTAGACTATATGCTAAGTATTGGAGTTGATTGGGTAGCACTTTCGTTTGTGCAAAGACCTGAGGATATTGTTGAAATCAAAGGCTTGATTATGGAGTACAATCCTCAAAATGCCTTCCCACCGCACATTATGGCTAAGATCGAGAAGCCTAGTTGCTTTGATGGCGACTCTCTTGAGAAGATTGTTGATCTTTGTGATGGTATCAGTAAGTCTTTAATGTATCTATGACTTGGTATCTTCCATCTATACTTTGCATTCATCTCAACAATCATTTGGTCATTATCACTCCTCTCTGTAGTGGTTGCTCGTGGAGATCTCGGCGTAGAGTGTGCCCCGGAAGACGTACCAATCCTCCAAAAGACAATTATTGATGAATGCCGGAAGAAGGGGAAACCTTGTGTAGTAGCCACACAAATGATGGAAAGTATGATTGAGTCTCCAACTCCTACTCGTGCAGAAGCTTCAGATGCCGCTACTGCAATATATGATGGAGCTGATGCTATCATGTTGAGTGCTGAGAGTGCAGCCGGTATGGTAAGTCGACTTGAAGATTATTGAAGATTAGAGGTATATTTACACCATATGGTACTAACATGTGATCTATACATCTTGAATTCAAATCAGTATCCCGAGGAGTCAGTCTTGATGCAGCAGCGTATCATCAACAGAGTTGAAGGAGATATTCACTATTCTCAGTACCTTCAGAATACAAGGCCTAAGATCACAGACGGTTCTTCTGCCAGTGCCATCATCCTTGCCGCTAGAAGTGTTGCCAGGAATGTAGATGCCAAGTGTATTGCAAGTTTCACTGTTGGTGGCGGTACGGCTCGTCTTGCAAGCATGAAAAGACCTGAACAGCCAATCCTCGCCATATCACCCTTGATTGAAACATGCAGGCATCTTGCAATGTCCTGGGGTGTGTATCCCGAGTACGTCCCAGAAGAGAAGCTCAATGTTGACAACTTTCGTGATATGCTATGGGTAGCTTGTGAGATTGGACTCAAGAAGGGCCTTGTCTTGGATGACAAGGACTTGCTCGTTGTTACTGCTGGATTCCCATTCGGTACGCCAGGAGCCGCTAACATCATTAGGGTCATTCCTGGTAAGTGGTCAACTTAGTTCTCTTATGTCTGCTTCTAAAATATATTAATTGCTCACTTGTTTATGTTCTCTCTTTCATTACACCTAGCTGCTGGGCCAACATTCTGGGATTCCACACTATAAAGAGTATCGTATACACATCGGCGAAACGAGGCAAGTGCATAATTTAGGACGAAGAGTATCTTTTTGGGGGGCAATGTAAAAAGTCAATGAAAGTAGACAAGATAAACTAAATGATACCAAACAATATATGTCAAGTCAAGCAAAAAGTCTCTCTACATACTTCTTCAAGCATGAGCTTAAAAGTTTATATCTACTACATTTCTTTGCATACATCTTGGCTTTTATTTTATATGAACCTTCGGTGTTGGCTGTAAGGTAAACCTTCTAATCAATGTCACCATACTCATCTTCATCATCATCATCATCACTATCCTCAGATAAAGCTAGAATACTTTCATCTTGGTCATAAAAAGCAACAAAAGCGATGTCCGGACTTTCATCAAGAGCAACTCGGTAAGGATGGTGCACGATCTCATTGCGAGGTTGTTCACGATGACTGTTACTAATATGCCAATGACCAGTGACCGTTCCTTCTTTCCACCCATGATCCATGTTGCATAAAACTCGAGTTCCTATATCAAATCTTAGGACGGGTCTAGGAGAACGTACGACCGATTCACAGTCGAATGGTGCGGTTATGTTTTCATCTTCATCTCTACCGTCACTAAGGAAATTATAAGCAAGAAAAGGGTAAGTATAATGTGTAGAGCATGCGGCTGAATGTCAAAGTACTTACAGATCGATCAGGTATGGAAACTTGAACCCAAGGCCTCCGAAGCTCCATTGTTTACGGATTGTACCCGGTAACCACCCTTCACTCACAAGACACTCAACTCTGTCGCCTACAGAAAATCTTAGAGCTGAGCAATCGAATTTCATATGATAATCGAGACATCCAACCAGACCAACAAGTCCTCGTAGGTTGATGTCGTCGCGATGGGTGTCAAAATAACACTTCAAACACTCAGTGATGCTCATATCTTGAGAGAATAGTTGTTCGAAACCCCGGAGAGCAGAAAGTACTGAAATCATATCATTTGATACAATTGAATCGCCCCTGATAATTGCATCTTCGGGATAAACATCCATTGGTTCATAGAATTCTTTAACATCAGCTCCTGCTTCAGCCAAATTGAATACAATTGCCGTCAAAAGTTCGGGCGCATACTTGTTTGTTTCATTTCGAAGATCTTTCATATAGGCACAAAGGTAGTTCCCTGCCCAGTAGCCCAGCTGTGTGTTAGGAAATGAAGGGGCTATTGGAGGTCCTTTGATTGACATCTTATTCATTGATGAATGAAAGTTTACCAGATCCTTGATAGACCCATCACCGGGAAATAAAAGGCGGCATCTCAAGTAGTAGCCGGTAGCATTGGAATTATCATGGAGTAAAGATAGACAAGCATGAAGCCGTGCAGAGGGACTAGGGATTAAAGACAAGTGCATATCCCAGGAATCTCGTACTTTTTGAAGAGCAACCAATGCCTTGTTTGGCTCAGTTATTGTTGCCACTGAATTCTCAGAAGTCACTTCCAACTTTAAACGAAAACCTGATGAACCAGGCTCTCCCTCTGTGTATGGCAAGTGCTCAAATATATCTGGCATTTCCCGCTTCGCAGACTTAATATTACAAAGAGTAATACTGATCGTACTACTGGAAGTATCAGTTTGACTAGACTCCAATAAATGGTGTGCGACTTCTTTGCATTGATTAACGAGTGATTCACCTTCTTTTCCAATTTTTACAACCCAGCTCTTTGAATTATGATGATGAGTAGGGATTTGTGATTTGATACGTCTCTCTCGATTGTATTCAGGATTGGACAGTAGCTGGAATGATTCTCTAGACAACAATCTAATATCATTCCATGGAATTCATCTTTTGGCGGCAAAGTAATCTCAAATGTTTCACAATCAGATGGCTTGAATAGCGCACGAGGTCTATCCCCTCCATGCCAACTTCCACTGATAGTAGAAAAGTAATCATCAGCTTAATAATTCATGATATCAATATTTAATGTTAGACACACATGCATAACTCACCTTTCCCCAAATCTTACTAGGTAATCCAAATCAAGAGGTATGCGTTCTCCGGCATAGAATTGTGTACTACCAGTTCGTTTATTGATAATAGCACGATCTTTGATTGGTGTGAAAGGTCTGATATAGTCCCAATACAATGCCTCGGGTAATACTAAATCGCATGATTTTATCGTGCCATCGTCCTCTGTTATTTCTTGTGTAGGTGGCCAACACTGTACCTCTTTGTTGTGGAGGATTGCATTTTTGATGATAAAATTATTACTTCTTTGCTTAGTTGGTATGTATGTTATGGTAGAGTAGAGACGATCAATGTACTAACCAATATATAATGATCTATTGAATTGCTTGAGCTGGAGTTGTCGGGGTGTGTTTGTGTGTACTAAACCAATGATGCAGATTATATCTGAACCCAATGACAAAACAAGATATCAACTATCTTTCTTATCTTATAAAGTTATCGTACACAACCGGCACATGCAAGAATAACAAACTAACTACCAGTCACGATATGGGAGATTAAATATATACTGGATAGTCGCGTCGTCTCTTCCGTCCTCATCTCTTGGTATCAAGTAAACTAAAGTAGGAAGTACATCGCCAAAAATCGCCAAAAAAGGGGAGATGCTAGTGCGTGCTCCTTTATATCAAAGCTAATACATCGTTAACCAAGTGACTTTATCATTCTGCAAACACTATACATTTATTCCTATGAACTATGATCCGGTCTTCAATATGCGCCTTAACAGCTGAAACTAGCACTGACTTCTCTAAAGATCTGAAATACGCATTACATCTTGTCCAATGATTGGTCCCTGATCAAGATCACTTGTGGCATAGTGTGCGGTTGCGCCAATGAGCTTGACACCTCTTTCGTGTGCTCTATGATATGGCATGCTCCCCATGAAGGCGGGTAAGAAAGAGTGATGGATATTGATGATATGGTTATGAAATGTTCTATTGTTGCAAAATGTAGGAGATAGTATTTGCATATACCTAGCCAACACAATGAGATCAATGTCATGTTCATGTAGTAGCTCCATTTGTTGTTCTTCTTGACGGGATTAATAGTATTTCCCATAAGCAGTGATCGTAACGTGAGGCGAAGATTGCCATTCTGCGTCGATTGTCTCCCCATGACTGATGTACATAAAAGAATAGGCAACGAGATGAGAATATATGAAGAAAAATACATAAGATGTGAGCACATTACAAAATCTCATATCTTATCATACACTCTTACTTACCAATTGATATTTCATACCAAACTTTTGACATATACTCTTAATCTCACTCTCGACTAAACTCCTATCAGCATTGATATTCGTATAATCAAATAGTATACGCTGGAAGAATATTCTGCTATGCAATTTGTGCTCAGTATTCTTGACAATCACATTTTGATCGTATTCATCTTCCTCAGACGATTCAGATGTACAATCTACAATACCACATCCTAAACCGTATAATAGTTGTGAAAAAGAGGCTACTAGACCTGAGGCATCTGGTCCACTTACTAATAGACGTGCTTCATTCTTTGTTGATGTTGATTTGGTATTGTTGACGTTTGATGTCGGGGGTACTAACTTTGTTACATACTTAGCTCCCGAAAGTGATCCTGTAATCCATTGACCATTAGATGATGAGTTAGAGCTATCACTAATACTCCTTCTCTGATATGATGAGCTGATGATATCAATTCTACTATTACTTCTTGTTGATGCAATGAATTCACTATTCTGTAGAAATTGCAATGACAATCGATTTGTTTGTTGTCTTCTACACAAGGCAAATAGTATCATTCCCTAGCGGCGGCGGGGCAGCGGGAGACCTTGTTGACCTCTTCTTATTGTACGCCCTAATATAACATCATACACGCCATGTTGTTCCTCAAGTTAGAAGCGTCTCAAAACAGCTAGAGCAACAATGATTGAAGCGTAGATTTTCTACGAATGACGTACTGCTAAACAAACACCACTAACAAAATTTGGTTACTATATGCCAGTACGAAGATTGGGGTATAAGTTATGCATAATATTTGAATCTTTATTTATACCAAAAGTAAGAAAAGACAGATACCCACTACAGTACTACTAATTCCTTAGTATATACTAATCCCCAGAATTATCCTGAGGTGAGACTACATTCGTGTTCGTAATTCATCCTACCCCAAATCTTTGATCAGCTTGATGGTATCCTCCAATCACTCACTTTGCCTTCATAAAATTTTGAAAGAAGTTACACCATGAAGTCCTCACTACTAGCACTAGCCCACGTTCAATATATATGCCGCAGTGGCTCTACAACAAGCGCAAGGGCGATCTAACCTCATATTCTACCGCGCAATTCACGCTGGAGGCCGAAATAGACGCTGGTTAATTAATACAAGAGATTAATCACGTGACACATCACTTTGAGAAGCGGGGTCATTGCAGTAAAAACCTTACAAACAACAATATGAATGCAACTAAATCATCTACACCAGCCATTACATCACTAACATCTAAATCGGATAGTAATAATGGGTCATCAATATCGGAACAATTGGCAATATCAGTAGCAAATAAAATATGTGAACAAAGAAAAATTGGTAACAATAATAATTCAGATGATGAATTACCAACCAGCCCCACGTCTCACCGCTCGCGGGTTCTTAGGGGTACGGGCATTTCACCGCACAAAAATAATACGGGCTTATGGTACAAATTCTTGCGAAGAAACCACTTTACTTAGTGTTTACAGTGCTACTATGGCACAACTTTGATCGCCGCCGCCGCCGCTGCAGGAGCATTATGAGCGGCCGGCCACACGTCAACCTCGTCTTGACGGTAGTCTAAGACATTGGATGACTGGCCATATGCAGGAATACACGCATATCCTCTGGTTGCTCCTTCAATTATTGACCTTATATTACCAACAATTTTAGGGTGTATCGACCAGTTCCTATGCAGCCTACTCGACGATAATAATGCCCTCAACAATGAAACAACGACACCCCGTATTAGTATTAATATATATGAGGCTGCCGTGTGGGTTTTAGGTGGTGTCTGTCACCGAATACGACCACCAGGCTACAGAACGTCGACAATTTCTTACCCAACAATGGACGATGATGATATGAGTTGGGTCCTAGTGCCATCAACGATCGATCTAATGGTGTTGGTGGTCATCTGTTATCATTATTATTCGATATATTAAGAGTGCTGTTGATCTAGTGTACGTGGAGAAGGTGTGGCATCGTGGAATAGTCAATAGGAGGAGGGATTTGAGTTGTTGCAATGTCGAATTTTGATGGGTGGTGGAGTATGTCATGTAGGATGAGGAAACATTGTCCAAACGTGAGACTTTTCAGAACTTAAGCTCTGTGATAGTATTGGAAGAGCCTACCACGCGGGGATTGGTATTAAGACCCTATTTGGTCTCTCATTTATGGCAGGGTATCTCGAGCCATGAGGATATTGTCGGATTGCAATATCGAGGTGATTATGTGATATTGTGGGAAGTATAACGGCTACGGCAGTAAAATAAGACCACCATAGTCAACCTAACTATACATAAGTTGAATAATGATAATATTACGCTATACCAGACGTCAGTAGAAGTAGTTTAGTAGTCATATTAGTGTAGGGGTATGAAATGTGTCGTTTTTAGTAGAATGTGAAAAAGATATATAAGATCTTCGACAAACGTGAGACTTTTCGGAACTTAAGCTCATTGATATATAAGGAAGCTCCTATCCAAAAAGCATCACGTTTGTCATATGTTTACTACTCCTTTGCAACGCCATCCTATAGTATGATTTACCGCATAACTCTCATGTTAAATGAGGATACCATAACATTCCCTAGAAACTTCAACGACCGGTACTCGTTGGAAGCCTATGTTGTTCCGGCGAGCGGTGCGTCTTCCAGAAAATTTCTATACGGACATTTGGACCTTCGCGGGAGTAATAATGGAAAATTATTTTTTTATGATATCGACGCCATACCCCCCTCATTTGATGTGA
>Ga0075439_12137_pt1 | contig 10279 bp, 7 predicted proteins | sample MintriSingleCell_FD_74264 | JGI IMG/M metagenome (GOLD analysis project Ga0075439, IMG submission 74264) | Marine eukaryotic communities from Monterey Bay, USA to study complex ecological interactions - Minidiscus trioculatus JGI Plate_4_G5... | ecosystem: Environmental > Aquatic > Marine >... | reverse complement strand
GTTGAATTTGCCTGCACCCCTACTGTATTGAGGCGACACAAACCAATTAGCGAGGGGGTAGGGCCCCCCGAGCGCAAAAAAATCGGGAAACCTTGTAACTACACCAAAAGGGGTAAGAGGTAAAATGCAGACACCTATCTGCGTGGTGGAAAGAAAACTTTTTGTGGTGTTAAATCTATTAAATTAGGTTTCCACACAAGTGAACATTAACTTTTGTTGTAGAGGTTGAAGCACGGATAGAGTTGAAGCAGCCTCTTACGATAACTACTACTAAGTAGTAACTTACCATGCAGTCTAGTACAGATAAGAATTATAGAGATAAACGGGAAGAGAATCTTGAAAGAAGGCATGTCTATAGTTACACTGATGAAGAGTTTTTTGCAAGTCTACCGGCTCCTACTTATGGTCATGATATATGTTATTATCATAGATACACTGATAATCGGGAGAAAGGCAAATCGTATCAATCGTATCGGCGGTATTCTCAGTTTACTTTGGCCAACCTACCTAACCCTGATATGCCAAACTGGTGGCCAGATATAAATGGTTCACCACCTACAGACTGGAACGATGATGACCTAAGCTGGTATGACCGCTCTCAATGGTCATCAGAACCAGAGAATTCACTATTCAATCATGGAGGATGTGCTTATTTATCCGAATGGGAATATAGATCCTTTTCAACCAAAGATTTAATGAGAGCAACTAAACTCTATGAATATTGTCCTAAGACCAAGTCTAAACGTAGTGGAGTTCCACTTCTTTCAACAAGGAGAAGAAGATGCGTATGGTTATTTTGTAATGAGTATAGAGAAGTAACGGAAGAGAAAGAATATGCATGTGATTTAGTGAAACTCTCAAAACTACCTCTCTACAATAAGTTGTCAATAAAAATTGGTCCACTTGAATCAAATTATTGTGAGGGATATGAAAAGTTTGAGGAGTTAGTTGCAAATGATATATGTGTGTTTCTGAATAATAGTATCCCTATGTCAATCCGACGGCTAGAAATCCGTATTAATGCAAATACACCTCGGGACAGCTGGGAACAGGATCTTAATTCAGATGAGAAACGAGCAGAGATTGTAAGTAGAGGGATACGTCCACCAAGTACAGGTAAAAGAGGTAGAAAGAAGATTCCTCTAGGTGTACGGCCGAGGGAAGATATATCTATTAATATGTTGATGGACCCCTGGACAATACCACGAAAGAAATGGTATGCATTTCGAGTTGGAAACACAGATGAAGTTGAGGAGAAGTTACTTTGTTTGTTGATGAGTTCATTGCCATTACCTTGTCACAATCTTGTATCTTCTCTTGAAGCCTATCGAATTTATGAACAGTTAAGAAAACGACGTAACAAAGAAGGTTCACTAACACCTGAGGAAGAGGATAAGGTGACCAAGATGCACCCTTTATATTTGAAATATAGGAAAGTTAAACATCTTGAGAAAGTACTTGAAAAATCTCGGCAAGTAGATAGAGAAGATGAAGATAGATGGCGGAGGAACTTGCTGCCAAAACACAGCGACTATTCACTTGTGGAGCCAGTACTTGCGTTCAGAGAAGGACGAGTCATTGGAAGATACACACATCAGTGTATGTTTTGTGAAGAACTATTCACTCACTACCCTCTTCTACATATGAGGATGTGCATGAAACAACTGGATGCACCGTTATCTCTTTTAAAGGCCTACTTGAAAGAAAGACAACTATATTACGAGCTCTTCATTGATGACTGGTTTATGGCGGAAGATAATATCCTTCCCCGGAATGAAGTAACCAAACGTCTCATTAAGCCAGTATATAATCTTTGCGGCAAATTGCCTATAAAGTATAATCACAGGTACTTTGGTCGACTACCGGAGCCGGGCCTGACTGATGAAACTTTCCTATATTACTATCAGTGCCAGTATTGCAAAGAAATACACCAGACATATGCATTATTGACTAAACATGTATCAGAATGCAAATCACGGAGTATCGATGCTAATACTGATGAGAGGATACATCAGAAAACACTACGAATTACCTGGACAAAGTTTGAAAAGTTTTGGACTGTAGGCGGCCGTAGTCATCAGCTTTGTGATTGTGAATGGGCAAATAGATTGGATAGGATAAATGATCGGCACCCGGTTACTTGTAGCAAATGGCTTTGCCGGCCATGTCGCACTAACGGCAGTAGTAATAGTACTACCACTACTCTAGTTGAAGTAGCAGTGTACACATAACAACCAGTTGTTCGTGTTCAATATTACGATACCTATGTAGTAGTAAGATATAATGTAATGAAAATTTATGTAATACAATAGATGCGTGCAATGCCTCTAAGGCATTGCACGCTTACTTTCATCTTTCCTTTTTGTTTGTCGCGCTGGTTGCAGTTATTGTGTGTTTAATTCCCATCTCTAAGGTAAATATTTTACATCTAAGTTTTGGTTCAACATTAGTTAGCATACCCAAGGAGAAATTCTCTAACATAACCTTTGAATCAGCAACCATACCCCAACTTTTTCTTTTGCTGACCATCATAGAATAGTTGTTAGGTCGAGACCAGTGTAGGTGGGTAAATGCCCACTGTACGCACCCCTCTCAAATCATAGTCCAGGGAACCCCCTAACACGAGGTATCCATAGTTCTGGGCTCCACAATCACTCACTTTATCCACCATATCAATTACGAACCACATACAGTTGCCGGCCGGTACTAGGTACTTATCTTCTCATGCATAGATGTACTGATATATGTAATGACTTAAACATGTGCGCGCATGCTACAGTCAACAATTCAAGTCACATTATATAATAGGTGAGAACCTAAACTAAAGCCGAGCTTTGACTGGCCGGGTGCTCCCCTTGTTAGTGTGTCGCAGGAAGGCATATTTGGAGTCTTGTGCTTGCGCCCAAGCAAAGCTCAAAATCCCAGGGGAGAAGGTGAGAGAGGCAAAAAACCCCCTCGGCAATTTTGGTATCTTCCCCTCGGCAATGTCGGTATCCTGGTACAAAACTTATACATATGGATTACAAGGAAAAAGAATTTCTAATGGGCCGTACGATGATTACGATACGGTATTTGGCCTAATATACGTAGGTAGTTTTGTACTAGGATACGGACATTGCCGAGGGGAAGATACCAACATTGCCGAGGGGGGGATTTGCGTGAGAGAGCGAGTTTGATGTTTGCTGTTTGATGTGTACCTAAGATAGTAGATGTTGTATTATTGATTATGAGAGGTGAATAGATGTATGAAGAAAGGTAAGAAGCTGATAATTCCTCCGATATTTTGAGGTTATACCACGCCATCGAATAATTATCTGAGGTACACAAACATTTACATCACAGATGTGCATTCAAAGGCGATATTAAACAAAGGGTGCCAATTAGGGCAATAGCGGCAATATACTTCTCATGTATATTATACCATCTACCACTAGAGCCTTGACTGCAGGGGCCTCGTTAAGCTTTTATTGATGTATAGGTTTTCTATATTGAAGTTGAAAGTTTTTCGTTTACAGCCCTATCTCGTATGAGATTCCGACATTTTATATAGATTTGATGTTTATGTTTATTTACATTCTCACAATCCAATCTTTCACTTGTACAGATGATGCTTACCGATCAACATATAATAGTTGCAACAGTCGTTGTTGTCATAATCAGTACAATACTCATATTATATCGAAGACAGATAGTAGTTATATATCGATCATTCAAAGCAAGGTCTGAATTGAGAAGATTAATCGCACAAAATAATACTGATAATGATAACACAGATCAACCTTATGTATCTGGTATATTTATCCATCCAGTCAAATCACTTCGTCCAGTATCGTTATCAGACACAACATTTGATGAGCACGGACTACTAAATGATAGAAGAATAATGATTGTACGACCTCTACCAACACCGGTATATGGAATGTTTGTAGATGGTGAACCAACACATCGATTCTTTACACAACGTCAATCTCCTAGTCTTGCAACAATAGATGCCTCACAACGATATTTGAATAGCCGTATCAAATTATCATCATCAATGTTACCAAATGAATCAATATACATTAATGTTAATCCATCATACATTAAAACATTACCTATTCGATATCAATGTGGTCTATGGAGTGATCAAATAGAAGTAGCAGATTTAGGAGATGAAGCTGCTGCATATGTAGCCAAGATCGTTAGTAAAGATGATGATAGTTTTAGAGATGTGAGAGTTGTATCAATTATACCATCAAGCACACGGAAAGTCAACGAATTGTATTGTCCCGATTCAGCTAGAATTGGTCCATTAGCGAAGTTGCCTCAAGGTGGATTGACGGACGGCTTTCCCATTTTGATAGCTACTCAAAGATCACTAGACGAACTCAATAGAAGACTGGCAGAGAAAGGCAAGTCAGAGCTTCCTCTGAGTAGATTTCGTGCCAATCTGATCATTAGCAATACTTCCAAACCATTTGATGAAGACAATTGGAAAGCAATACAAATCGGAAAAGGCAAAGACTCTGTGATACTACACATTGCAAAGGGCTGTCCTCGATGTAAACAATCCTGTACAGACCAATTGACGGGCGAAAGAGGTGAGGAACCACTTGAGACCTTGTCAGAGTTCCGAGCATTAGGTTTAGACGAGGCTGATGTCTACTTCGGCCAGAATGCAGTAATGAATGGTGATGTCCAATACCACAAGAGTATGATTCGAGTAGGAGATTCTGTCACCATATTGACCAGAGGAGATCCAGTCTGGGATTCAGAGCAAGTTCAAGCAGAATGATAGTCAAAGATATAAAAGACTCCAATCTAATTTACACGCCCCAATTTACTTTAAATCCAATCCCCTTCCCTCAACTTACGAGGAAGATACTCTTCTGTAATATACTGAAAACCAAACGATGAAAGTGCCTGGATCTCAGCCTTTTCCTTTGTCTTGACCATCTTTTCAAGTTCCTTCATCCACTTTGGATTCTTCATAATGAAAGCTTCTTGAAGTAACTCCTTACCAGTCTTGATATCATTCTCTGTCATTTTAAGACGGCACTGATCTGGGAGATCATACTTGTTCAAATCACTTGGACGCAACCCAAGCCACTTGATATCAGGAGTAGTCAAACTTGCACTGTCATAACTCATATTCTTACTACCCGACATGTACACGGATAGAATCTTGAGACCATACGGATCAGAATCAACCAATGCAAGTACCGGAATCTGTAATTCGGACGTGATACGAGAAAGAAACATTCGTGATGCTACATCAGGTTGTCCCTTGGCAGTAATTACAATACACGGATAACGTTGGTAGAACCTATCTTCTGCCATTCTCATATATGCAGCTTCCTTCTCGACCAACAAGATAAATGCAGCATCACTTTGAATATTCTCAATCTTATCAATGTATGGCGGAATGGCCTTTCCACCAACACCCATCTTTGTACAATCAATAAAGTCTCCATCCTCATAGAATGATATCCTACCTACAACTAATCCCTTGTCACTGGCAACTACATGTAAATTAGACCGTGTACATCCAATCATCGTGGCTACATCATCAAGTACACCATCACTCTCGGTCTGATCAACGAATAGTTTCACATCTGTGTAGAATAAATCACGTTTGGTAATATGGATACGTTTGAGTAATACCTTGTGTAATAGTTCAAGTACACGTGTTGTAATTGCTGCCTTTCGTGATTCCTGTTGAGAAGAATGAGTAAACTAAGTATAGATATTGGGTATATAATACGTCATACCAGCCATACATATTGATCTTACCTTGACATTTAGAAAACTCCTAGTTCCTCGTTTATCCCCCAATACGATCCTATCTAATTCTGGTACATAAATTTGATTTGAAGCAGCACGAGCTTTGTTTTGAGAAAGAGGGAAGTTGAATTAAGTTAGTATACCATATACTATTGCAATAAATACAATACCAAACATTCATAAATACAACTCACATGGAATATCAAGTTGAAATCCCTGCTTATTTAATACCTGATGTGCAATCTTCATTGCTACATTCTCAATACCCTCCATCACCTCGGTACTATTCATTTCAACTACCTCCACAATGGTCTGTTTACCATCATCATTATCACCAGACGCACTACGTTTACTATTTAATTCTGCCAAACTTAATTGTTGTGTCTTTGTTTTACTCTTTGTATTGTTAGTTGTAACATCTGTTTTCAATGATGCACCCTTCTTCTTCTTCTTTTTGTCATCATCTGATGACATATCCCATTCACCGTCATCTGATGATACATCACTATTAGATTTAATACCCGCTTCCATAGATTGACGTTTCATTTGTTTCCTACGTAATTCATCACGTAGTTTATGACATTGTGCCAATACCTCATCTGCATCTTTTGCAAGTTTGACTACACGCTTCTTTGATACCGGCGCAGCTGGTGATGGTGAGGATTGAGAAGATGATGACATAGCCCCGCTACTAGCGAGGCTATCCATTGATCGTTTGGTCCGTTTTGAGGGCGGCATAGTAGAGTAGTTGATAAAGTAGTAGTAGCTGCACCTAATAAAATGACAAATAAAAACATTCAAGGAACAAAATGGCGATACAACGATCCTATGCTAGCAAATCAAGCCAGCCTCATCACTCATCAATCATCAATCAACATCACCATGCTATTCATCGGCGTCCTCCGCAGAACAAAGCATGTATAACATCATCATAGTCTTCTTCATATTGCTCTTTAATTGCAAATCTATGGCATTTATACCAACGAGTACTCGTTTAAGTAAAAAGTGCTCATATCTTGTGTACAACAAACATCATCATCTTCATCGAAGAGTTTTGCAACTTACATCATCAAGTATGGCTACATCTACTACATCTCTCAATTCAAACAATAGCAATGGTGATATAGATATAAATATATTATGTTTGCATGGTAAAGGTGGTAATGGAGAGCAGTTTATAAACAAATCATTGCAACCACTACGATCAATGCTCGACAAACGTTGTAAAGACAACAATATCTCATTCAATTGGGATACCATCACCGCACCGTATCAAATAAGTCCACCTACTAATAAAGAAGAAGATGATGGGGGATATGCCTGGTGGACAATGCCTCCTGGTGTTAGATCTTATAATGCAAACGAGTATATCGGATTTGACGCCAGTGAAGAAATTGTTTTGGATAAGTTTTTCGAATCAGATATCATTCTGGGACATAGTCAAGGAGCAATCCTCACAGCAGCACTGTTATCAAAACATGATACACTTTGGAATACTGCACTTGATGAAAGTCCGATGGGATACATATTGAATGGTGTTGCATGGCCAAACCCTTATGCCAAAGCATTGGAATCTCTTGCAACTGAAGAGATAAACAACTCCGCTTCACTACCGAGTATGCTATTCGTCATGGGTAAAGAGGACAATATCAACCCAATTGAAAGTGCGATACAAGTACATGATGTGTACAAGAAAGGTAACTTTGATGTATCCATAGTCAATCATGATAGAGGACACTCGGTACCAGGAAGAGATGACAATTCGATACGAGCATTAGAAGAGATTTGTGATTGGATAATAGATAATGCAAAGAGGAAAGCAATTATCGACCTGATTTAGATAGACGTTATCTTACTTATTATAAATCGAAATACTTTTTGCAGCATCAGCATCGACCACCCAAACTAGACTGTCCTTGCCTTGTGGTCTCACCATTCCACATGGATAAGGAGCTGGAGTTTTCATCTCTACTTCTAACGTCTTCACATTTACAACCTTCTTTGGGGTCTGTTCTATTGCTTCGCCATTCTTATATACTGCCTCAAGTATCGGACGTTTGGATGATCCAGCACCACAAAATATGATTTGTCGAGATAGCTTGTTCAATACCCTAAATGTAAGAGTAATACGGGATGATGGTGGCTTAGGCGAGTCATCAATCGGAGCAACCAAACGAGTATGTTCATTCAAGAGTGGATGGTTGGGAAATAGAGAGCATGTATGTCCATCGGGACCAAAGCCAAGTACGACACAATCTAGCATTCCACTGCATTTCTGCAACAAAGGCTTTACAACTTCCTCTTCATACGAAATCGCGATTATTTCAGTCGATTCGCTTAACTTCAAGAATGTTTCATCGATGCCATAGATCTGTTTGGTTGGAATTGGTACATTATTTGTAAAGTTTGTTCGTATTGAGCCAAGATTCGAATCAGCATCTGTTGATACTACACATCGTTCATCTGCTAGTAATACATGCCATTTTCTCCACTCTGGATCGATGCCAGCTTGCTTGAAACGTGTCGATAGGGTTTGTAAGAAGGATGGCAAACTTCCTCCGCTCAAGGCGATGGTGAATACATCTCTTAATTCGAGGGCAACTTGGCATGTTTGGACGATCTGGTCAGCAAGGACATTGCCAATAGCGGACTTTGATGGAGCTATAAGCAGTTTGGCCTTGTATATTGGTGGAGATCCAATCATTAGGAAACCACCAAATTCTGATGAATAACCAATATATCGTCCATGAGACTTTGCTAGGTATCGTTCTTTCAACTCATCACTTCGGAGATTATCAACAACTTTCAATTCATGATCATCTATCCTCGATTGTGCACTGTATTCTCTAACAAAGTCATCTACACTATCAATACCATACTTTAATGGTTCACCAATTTTCTTTGAGCTCTTCCGCATCGTGCTGTTCAAGCATGACTCGTCAAAGTAATCAAAGGCTATGTACGATCCTCTACCACATTTGGATACCTTTGATACAGTTGATAAGACCACATGCTTATCAAGATAATATGATACACCTTCCCAAACAAATAATGTTGGTATGCTCTTATCAAAGTCAGATTTAGATTGCAACATCTCCATCCAATCTTGTGTTTCAAAGTCGACAGAGACGAATGATACATGTCTTGTGTCAATGTTTGCATTGTTCAATGCATTTATCTTACTCTCCTGACTTCCAGCAGCATCAACTTCATATAACTTTGCATTTGTATTCTTCTTTATACTGCCAAGACGATAACATCTCGTGTCATACCCAGCACCTAAAATAACTATATTAAATTGCCGGCCTTCACCCTCGAGTGTGTTCAATAATGCTGAACATTGGAAGATATGTCGTAAGATGGCTGATAAGGTATTTGATAAGGCTGATTCAGAAGATCGGGGTGGTGTTGCAAATAAGGGCACTGCCAAGAGTTTTTATGCAGCGGGTACGTTTTATGAGATTTGTCAACAATTTTATAAGAAGAGTGTCGATGAGGAGACTGATGAGACATTGGAAATGAGAGAAGAGGAGGAACAACGTCGATTATATTGTAAGTGGAAGGCTACTGAGATATTAAATGCTATTAAAGAGGGTAGAACGCCCACTCCGGGAGGATATCAGCAAGAGGAAGAAGAAGAAACTGGCGAAGGAGGAATGGAAGTAGAAGCACCACAATCAGACGAGTATGGATTGCCACTATCTCCATCAGTTGCAAACGATGGTGGTGGTCTCCCATCTATCAGAGAAGCAAGCCGGGAAGATGTGTTGCCTCCTGCTCCATCTATGCCATCTTCTGATTTATACAACACCAATACAGCAGAACAAAATACAGATGTAAATGGCAGTGTAGAACTGAATCTTGACGGACAACCAACAGTAGAAGAAGTCAACGAGGGAGACGAAGACTCTGGGTCAGAAGATATCTTCATCCCTGCTGCTGCTAAACAGGCAGCTGACGATATTACAAAGAAAAACAGTGTGTTTGATTACCCACTATCACCTCCACCACCATATTCAGACATTGCAGCAACATCGGAAACACCTGATCTACCTCCGCCCGCGGCAAGTAAGCCACTTCCACCACCAACTCCACCATCACCAAGCAAGTCTTCAGGAGGAGTCTTTGGAGGACTATTCGGTGGCAAATCATCCTCTACAAAGTTATCAAAAGATCTATTGGGATATGCAGTAGAAATTACAACATTTGCAATATCTGCATTAAAGCATGGTGATTGTGATTTGGGTAGGGAAAGGTTAGAACTAGCTTTAGGACTCTGGAAAAGGTAATTCACATCATGTTATGTGTCATGATTCTTTTATTTGGTTTTCTAACATTGTGTCAAACCTCGTTCTCTTACTCATGGCAAATAGCAAATCTTCTCATTCAAAGAGAAGACTCACTGATAGTGAAATGAGAGATGCGGTTGGTCGGACTAAAGTTGCATTATCTGTTTTGCAGAAAGGTGATTGCAAGTCTGGGAAAGAGATGGTAGAGAAGGCACTAGCTACTTGGA
>Ga0075439_15689_pt1 | contig 10284 bp, 7 predicted proteins | sample MintriSingleCell_FD_74264 | JGI IMG/M metagenome (GOLD analysis project Ga0075439, IMG submission 74264) | Marine eukaryotic communities from Monterey Bay, USA to study complex ecological interactions - Minidiscus trioculatus JGI Plate_4_G5... | ecosystem: Environmental > Aquatic > Marine >... | reverse complement strand
GAGTAGAATTTAAGACTGAATAAATTAGGTGTCCTACTAAACAAGTCGAATCCTAACTAAGTACATATAGATAACTTTCCTTTTCATACCCTTAAGTTTAGAGTGTTAAGATAGTATGAAGGATACCAGGGTCACAAATAGTGCTAACCACATTACCGCATCGCTACTCTAACACTTGCAGAGTTCATTCTAAGATTCTATTGTCAGTGCTTTGATGTGAGGAGGATTCGACGGCCCAAGACGGTATCCACTACAACTTGTTATGTTACATTTTAATCTATTTTATGTTCAATACATCAATACAATAGATGTACAATAATGTGTGAGGAGAATTTGACAGCCCAAGGGCGTCCACATGTCTCAGCTCAGCATTGTCTCTACAGTTCTGGATTACACTGATAGCATGGGGCAAAGTAATCAAACTCATCAATCTGTTGGATGAAACCCTTGATGGAAGTGTAACCTCCCATGCCGACACCTCCAAGTATAACAAAGGCCGCAATCAACCAATTGAAGGCTTTCAACAATTTAAGACTGACGACAGGCTTCTTCACCATGTCATCTGTTGACTTGAAGGCTAGATTATATGCAACCACGGGGATTATGTATGTGCCAAACGACGTGGTAAAGGCTCCAAGAACGGCATTAACTGCACCAAAGAAGGGAAAGGCTACCGCCAGTAGAAGCATTACTCCACATAAAGGAAGTCTTGCAAATGCCCTCATCATAAACGGCTTGTCATGGATATGAATCATCTTCTCAAACATATGGAAGAGAGGTCCGGCAAACTGGAAGATGCGCGTTTCATAGTTTATGAAGTACGAAAGAGAAATGATTGCAACATATGTTAGTATGTGTGAGTTACAAAGGCAACCAAATAAAGCCAAACTTAGTTCACTTGAAGTAGTCGAAATGCCGAGGCCTCGTATTGAATACACTCATACACATAATAAAACAATACTGACGCGGACTTTCCAGGCCAAACGCGACAGCTTGGTGGAGTGTCATCATAATAATCCCTAAATCACGAGCAGCACTTCGTTCGAACAGAGTGAAGGAGTTGGCTCCTTGATACAACGCTTGCATACCATATGTATGATATACTGTAACGGCATTCGGCATTGTCAGTGTGAATACATAGATATAACTCCAAAAGTAACTCTTATCATATGAACCAGGGCTGTCCATGACATCAGCCACTTCAATATTGGAAGTATGCCCCCCGTACACGAAGAGCAATTGCACGAACCCGTTGAAGAATGATTGGATAGTCTGTGGACCTTCATAAGTAACGCCTTCTTCTGGTCCTTTAATTGCAGCTGTCACTGTCATGAACCAAGCAACGTATGTGGTCGTCAAGATTCCAAGAACACTAATTGCTCGATAATGCTTGAACGTCGGAACAAACGCAATCAAACTGAATAGACCTCCCCAAATGAAGCTCCATGTACGCTTGTCCGTTGTAGGATCAAGTATATACATATTAGAACTCGTGGCTATGATTTGTACTGTTGTCAAACCCAATAAGGCGAAGAAGACCACTGTTAAGCTGAAATATTTCATCCATTTTCCCACAAGACCTTCCATAATCTCATGATAGGATACAATATGGTATGGATCTTCATGTTTTGCATCTCCACTCTCTTTTAAATTGTGTCGATGTTGAGCATGCATTGCTACCAATAGATAGTTTGTTTGTATATAATGCCAGAGTAGCGAAGACCAATTCAAGAATAACACCACCGACGAATCCAGTTTGAGCGAAGACGTTTGGAAGAGTTAAAATGGATTGTCCAACCTCTTGCGAGGCGGCTAATAGAAAACCATCAAAGACAGTACCTCCAATGGTAATATTCTTAAATGTATTCATTGATCTTTGATAGAATGCTCCCTCTTCTAATGAATTTGCAGCAGTATCGGTTGATGCATAGGGTGATCCTGATGTAGGAAGATTGGTTGATGATTGCGGAGCACTTAGTAAGCTCTCTGTTTTACTACGACGAGGAAAGCTGAAGTTTTCATTTGCTGTAGCAGATGTAGTATCAGTATTATTATCCTGAGAGGACATTGTTATGTATTGTTGTGTTTGTATCTTTTATGTAGGTGTTGTGTTCGTATAAGTAGTTCTTTTTGCAATTGAAATTGCGAGTCAAAGTTTAAATTGTGAGCTTCTTACAATTCGTTATAAATAATAGACGGCAGTGGCCTATGTAAGGCTCTTGTGTCCTCAGAATCTTGATGGATATTATTGTCTTGCTAAATGCTGCACAAGCTTGATCAAAATGGGACCGTCACTTTCTTCTCTCAGATTTTCTCTTTTTCCAATAAAGTGTAGACCAAGCCATTGAGTATGAGTGCCAAGGTGGTATATAGGAAGAGTATGAGAGCAATATAATGGATGATATAGTCATGTTTATAGAGAGAAGTCAAGGCGTAGTAGGATTAGTAGAGCCAATCCCCCAGAGAAACCTCTATGCCTTTATCAGGATACCGCTAGAGGTATCCTCGTAGGAGTAGATACTACCATGGGAAATAGAATACTACTAGAGTACATAAGTACTAGTTGACTGCGCCTACTCATCAACAACACATACATGGTAAAGAGTAGCACTATTTAAAGCCACTATCTAGCATTAATATTCTTTTATTCTTGGCCGTAGTTTCTCTACCACAGAGAGATTGTACTTTTCTTCTCCTCAGACAGTGTCTCTTCTTCTCATCTACTTTTCATTAGCTATCTCCTTTCATCATATCATAGCATCTCTCCATTACATCTCGCCTCTTGCGGCCTTACTACGATCTTTTGTCCAACTAGTTCCTCCCACAGAAGAAATACATGGTGTCTTTCCAACATAAGGAAAATCAGCATCCTTTACAGCCTCTAAACAAAACTGTGCAACGTCAGCTCTGGGAATAGATCCGGCCTCTCCGTCGATGACGTTAATAACACCAGTTGGGGCATCAACAGTCAAGCCACCGGGTCGAACAATACAGTATTCTAATCCACTTTCTTCCACAGCCTTTTCTTGGTTATTCTTATCAGTAAATATCTTTTTCATTACCGTCATCATTAGTATCTTAAATGCAAATGGAGCTTGATCTTTGGAATTACCGGCACCGATACTGGTTACTACTGCAATTCTTTTAACACCCTTGTCCTTCATGGCTGCCATGATATTATTGGTACCGTCTGTTAGCATGGTATCTCCTACATCGGATGTTTTACCACCAAGGGCAACGATAACTCCGTCAATATCTTTTTCAAACACTATAGAGATGGGGAGATAGTGGATAAAGAGCGTTAAATATCATTTCTTTGTATCATATGTAAGCTCATAATTCATTTAGCACAAGCTCAAAATTCATGGCTCATATTTTTACATCCAACATTATATGTCTGCATGTATCAACAAATCTTACCTTTTGCAACATCCGTAGGATTACAAACATCACCTAATTTGCAGAGTACGATGATATAATATGGGGATTGAAAAGTGAGAACAGACGTGCATATTGACAAATATCTTGTGCATATCTTATGCACATATATCTAATGCATATAACTTCTTACCAGCAATTAAAGTTAAATTGGGATCAGTCAATGGATTTTCAGCATCAGATCCACCCGATCCTTTTGGTACAACAACATTCGATGGATTACGTGTTAATCCAACTACAGTATCACCATCCTTCAACGCTTGGTATACACATTCTTGGGCTGTTAAACCACTTGCTCCAAATACTGAAGAAAGGAAGATGATTGTAACTTCTGTTAGTGTATCTGGTTTTGCAAATGCAATCAAATAAAAGCAAATGAAGTACAAATAGAAGTAGCCAAACCATCGAGACTATATCAGAGAACACTTTATATACACTGAGTCAACACAAAAAAATAACCCAAGCTCAAACTTTCCTGCAATCGTCGCATCTAAAGAAGTACTGCTACCGCTGATAACGGGGGTGGGCCGGGGTGTAACAAAAGCATTAGTGGTGCCTAGGATGGCGGCAGAGGCGAATAGTAGGGCGCTGAACTTCATGATTGTAGAGAGTAGGATTGAGTTGATTCTTTGGATATTGGATAGTTACTTCGAACTTTCGCGATACAACGGTTTTGAGATAGATTGTAATTTGTAATAGACTGTAATATATGTTCCATTTACACCATTTTGTGGCAACTGCATATTCAATAGCCCGTCGGCTTTAACAGTCTAATATAATATACGATCTACTCTACAATTTATGTTTATTTCAAAGTTTACCATTAGTTCGCAAACGACAACCCACTCTACAACCTTATTTATCGACTAAGTACTTCAAAACATATGTAACAAGATGAGCTCGGCCACGGTTTATATAACGTTTGCTGCTGCAAAGAACCTTAATCGTAATAAAAAAGAGATTTGGGGGATTATTAACCAAGCAACTCTGAAGAGGTCTGAAATGGATATACGGATTGATTGTGATCATAAAGTTGGGTGTCAAACTAGACGTGGTGTTGAGATGTATGTTCCAGTGTTTGTAACAGGCGTGAACGAATGGGTTGTAGATAAGGCATGTGAAGAGATACGACGTATAGTTGGCCGTCGTAGTTTTGAATGGAACATCGAGAGGTCTTTGTCTCCTCCGAGTCAAAGGGCAACCTCTTGTGAAGAGAAGACTATAGAAGAGAGCATATTTATCAAATCATTTGCCACAAAGAATCTCAATAGCAATCATGGTAGAAAGGTCAAGAGTCGAATATTGAATTCATTTGATGTGAAAATTAATTACTCGTTATCACGAAAGATTAGATCAGCATCAGATGGAGAGGTATATGTACAATTCCATTTAACGGGGAAGAGTAAAACGGGAATACAAAAGGCTGTTGTATTGATTCAAGATGTTGTCGGTAAAGACAATGTAGAACAGGAAATTGAACTGCCGTCGCATATGATTCCCTCGATACCAACTCCGGTTGCTGATGAATCTCCCTCTCAAAGGATATCCAATAACAACAATTCAATGAATGATTCTTCGGCGCCAGTTGAACTAGTTGTGGGTATTGCTATAGTTTCCTTCATATTCGTGGGTGTCTTCAGTGTCTGCAGAAAAGCTTACTCATACATTCACCTTTGGTGGAACAATGTAAATTTTGGAAAAGTCTACCTGAATCTGATGTTGATTATAAAATGGGGGGCGCTTATATTGGCATTATATTATATTATTGTGGTAGTTAGGAAGCTCTTTGGCTCTTACCAGGCAAAGAGGATAGAAGAATTAAAACTATATCGGGCAAAGAAGATAAAACAAACAGTCCATGTTAAGTCTTCCAAGTCAAAAAGTTTTACTGGAAATCGAGGAAGGAAGCTGAAGGGTTGGATCATGAACAATTCGGGTGTGGATGATATACAACTCGAACAGTTATCGGGTCAGCAGAGTCACATGCCAGTTTACTTGTTGGGAAGCAGGCAAGCGGTGCAGAAGGCAATTGAATTAATTCATAAATCTATTGGAATAGAAAATGTGAGTAGTCATCATGTGAAGGAGGAATATGTTAGTACTGATGATCAGCCGTTGAGATCTCCTCCTCAACCACAAACCACAAATTCATCTACGGCGGCGGCTGCTCATATCTCTACTGATTCTGAACCTCAACCAAATCGAGAAGATAGTGTACCAGAGGATAGGGGTAATATACAGTCCAATACCACAGAGGCTGGACAAAACAATGCCAACAGTATGCCCGGTACAGAGGCGGCTTCACAACAAGAAGAAAACACAATTCAAGATGACATCGTTGCCGAGTCAGAAGCAACCGCTGTTGAGAACTATACACCCCTCACAACTGAACTAGTAGAGGACGAGGCCTTGCCTATTAGTTTAGAGCAACCACAACCAATCAAAGACAACAGCAATCATTTGACACCAGAGCAGGATTGTGTACCAACTGAAATCGGAATCGATTCTACACGAGGTATAACAACTCGTGAAACAATCACTGAGTCTTCTGTGTCAAGCTTCAACGACGGAAGCAAAGCATCCAAGACACTATCTACTTTCGCTTTGAATGACAATGATCCACTACTCATCTTCTTGAGATCACAACATACATGTATCAGAGGCAGTGTGGACGATTTCTATACTTGGTTAGTCAAATCTGAGTACATTGATTCTATGACGGCATTGAAAGAGGCTGTAAGTGACGACGATTACTACAACGATACGATGAAAGTTGGCAGTGGTAGTTCTGGAATCAAAGTGTTCAAACGAAAGGTATTCAAACGAGCCTTATCGGAGTATGAAGATGACGTGAGCAAGGAACCAACAACAACTAATCTTCCTGAGCCTCCTGAAGAGCTCGTATGTCCCATCAGTCTTGTCCTCATGACAAACGATCCAGTTCTAGCTGCCGACGGTATCACATACGAGCGTGTATCGATTGAAGATTGGTTTAAAAAGAGTAAGGCAAAGATTAGCGAGGCTCGGGAGAAGTTGATGAACAACCAACAGTCGGAGTCTGATCAGAGAGTTGTCGACAACGGTGTATGTTCACCTGTATATGGCAGCAAATTGAAGAGCCTAACATTGATGCCTAATACCGGCACCAGAAACATGGCTCGTGCATACAAAGAGAAGCTGGAAGTGGGTTGAACAAAGACGGACGAAGGAGGGGAAATTTATTGAAGTTGCCAATAGTCATACTCGGTCAGTAGAAGTAGAAAATTACATTATATAAATGAATAAATCAATAGTTATCTATGAATAGTTGTGTACTGGCTGATAATTCGTCCTCTAGCTGTCGCTTTGGAGTTAGTGGGGTGAGTTGGATTTTAACTTTAACTCGAAGTTTAGCGATACAACGGGTACAATTACTAATTGCGCAATGATAACTTTGGTTGTACATCGAACATAGTGAACTCTAATATGGTTATGATTGTAATGGTGGTGGTAGTTATACACCATGATAACGATATCTATAATTATTTTGGCATTCACTGCAATTGTTGCAATATGCCAAGGTAATAAGTTTTGTGAAAAGGAAGAAGATCTTGCCACACTGAATTGCAATCTGAAAGATTTGAGTGATGAAGTATTGATAGGTATTATTGAACGTACGGGATTTGAATTAACACATGATGTTGATTCGTATACACATGATGACTTGGTACGGGAGGCCGCCTACTCCTTAGAAGAGGAAGGGGAGTGTTCAAGAGAAGCTGATAATGATCCTGATTATCCAATAGCATATTATGTTTCCGGTGCAGGCAAGTCCGCCGCCTTAGTATTATTTTATGTTATGAATTCATGTGGTCGATATGAAATATTGATGATTTGAGTGCTTCATTTGGACTTCTTGCGTCTTTATTTGCTTATATTTGCAAACAAAATGTACTAACATAAGCTATGCCATCTCTCGTCATCTTCATAATAACGCACATCCCGCATCATCCAGGTACCAATCATATCAATGGGAAGTATGTCTTGGGTTTGAAAGATAATGGAGAGCCAACTTATGCCAAGCAGATATCTCTAACTGATGCAGATCAACAATGGGCTGGGAGAGAATTGACGTTAATGGGATGTCTAATGACGCGTCATAGAAACTATACAAATTGGTTTATATCCGAAGCCAACCCTGAGCAACCCTGTTCAGATAATGATATTGACTACTATCACCTCAAATTTGCAGTTCAAGCCGTACAAAAACTTCCGAGGGAATCTGGTTGGCTTAAGTGCAACTACTGCAAGGGAGAAGACCCTCCACCAACATTACTTGGTATATGGAATGAGGATGATGATCTACTACAAACTCTCTACATTGATTATCTTAGTGTGATGAAGGATTGGCCTAAAACGAGTAAAGCAAGCATGGTAGATCATTTACTTTTTGAACATGATATTGGTTATGAGCAAAGGGTGATGATGCGGAAATTATTATTGAAGAAAGTAGAGGATATTCCTAGCCCTGACCCTTCACCCAATTACAGTTACAATTATTACAACCAAAGGGTATACCGGCACGGATATCAGAAACTTTTCAATATGATTGCTTCACAAATATCGGAATTAGAAGATGTCGCTGATTACTACAAATTGATGGCGCATTTGCTCAAACTTATATCAAGTGATACTACGAAACGCAGACGTAGATCCGGTGATAAGAAGATGAAAAGATTGAAGGGTATACTGACAAATGGAATAAAAAAAGAGAGATTGGATATTGAAGATACTAGATATCTTCTATCGGTCGTACTGGAATCAAATCCGCGTATGTTTGGTGCACATGATTTCCTTATATCAGAGAAAGAAAATGTTGTGCCTGAGAAACCCAAACCGGCTCCTCGTTCTCAAACAAAGGAACCAAAGACTTCCCATCCCCAATCAAATTCTCGAACAAACAAACCAAAGACTCCCCATCCCCAATCAATCATAACCAAAATCAAACAATGGGGTTTAAGTGTCTTGTATAATACCGCTTCTGGTTTTGTCACGGTCTGTTTATATTTGATTTTGTCATTCGCTCTGCTAGGCATGCTCTTGTATATGTTATCACAATATGAGAAGCCGAAGAAGAGAGTCAAAAAGCCAGCGCCGAGGATAAACAGTCCTTTGACGTGTCATCAGCCAATAATAAAAAAGACACTATATGTCAAGTCTTCTACCACAAATAAGCTCACGGGTAGTCGAGGGAACAAGATTAGGGGATTGATAAGCAAATCAGGAGTTCAAGATATTCAAATCGAAAGGAAGACAGGTCAGCCAACAGTCATGTACAAGATTAAGGCTTCTAACGGAGAGATGTATGTGCCTGTGCACGTGAGAGGGAGAGCAGAAGAGGTGGAGACGGCAGTGATATTGATTCGTCAAGCAATCGGCAAAGAAAATGTAGACGAGGATATCGAACTTCCATCCAGCAATCCCAAACAAGCAGCATCTACGGTACCAGATAATTCATCTTCCTTTCAAAAGATGATGTCCACGAAGAACAAGTCAAAGAATGCATCATCATCAGCTCCCATTACATACATCTTGGTGCTTCTTGCCTTAGTCTTGTCTGTTGGTATTTGCAAAGAAGCTTTGTGCTATAACGAACCTGGAATATGTAGTATTTGGCCGTCTACTATCATTGAATTCGCATTAGCGACATGTGTACTAACAGTCGTCACTGCAATCGTTACATTTGCTCTTCTCGAGCTTTGGACACTTCTGTATGTATTACCATCCAAACTTTTCCACCATAGGAAAGGTAGAGGTGGGAAGAGAAACAGCATCTGGAACATGTGGAAGTTGCTCTTAGTCAAGTTCCATTCAATGTGCGCAAAGATTGCAAACAAATGCAACACACGAATAGTGATGGAAGCCATCACTCTTTTTGCGATACCATTTTGTTATTCTTTACATTACTGTGTTACAGTTTATTACAAGGAAGAGGATTGTAGTTCTTTCTCATACATCTCTTGTTCTGCAGAAACATGGTTAGTATGCTCAATTAGTTCAACCTTGTATGCATGGTGTCAGTTGTTGATATTTGCTTTGGTCCTACTGGTTCTACATTGCTTTGTACGTTGTGTATCTTTGATAGCCTCTCGGCTAGGATTCAAAGAGGGGAGTGAGAGTAAACTATGTGAACGACAATACTCTATATTCAATCACATTATTGGGTTACTGAGGCTACCATATCATCTCTACAAGACTATGACGATAAAACAAACAATCTATGTCAAGTCCTCCCGATCAAAGAAACTCACCGCTCAACAAGGTAAAAAGAAGAAGGAGGTTATTAACAAATCGGGAGTAGAGGATATACAAATCGCGTCAGCTAGTAGTAATCACGTAGCAGTGGGCTTGACAGGAAGTAGACGGAGTGTGTGGAAGGCAATTGAGATGATTGAAGGAGAAGTTGGTACAGAGCATGTTAGTTGGACGATTGATCAGCCATCTGGCTCTCAACAAACTCAAACATCATCTGCAAAATTACCAAACGAGGATTTGCCTTCTTCTTCGCCTGCCTTGTTTGATGACAACGGGGCACCTATGGATGTGCCCTCTCTTGTCGTGTCACCTTCGTCTTCTGCATCTATGAATGGGTTTGGAACTCATCTCGATCAAGACGTAGTTGTAGACAGGCCGATAGAGGCAGGTGCTGATACTGCCCAGGGTGAATCAAATGGAAGTCTTGCTGGAGGAGACGACGCTTCCGAAGCCACGACGCAAGGTGGCGAAGTACCACCAGAGGCTCCACCATCACTATTAGATCGTATAACAAATTTCCTTTACAGCTGGTCAGAAAAGGAAGAAGCTCAG
>Ga0075439_12520_pt1 | contig 10295 bp, 9 predicted proteins | sample MintriSingleCell_FD_74264 | JGI IMG/M metagenome (GOLD analysis project Ga0075439, IMG submission 74264) | Marine eukaryotic communities from Monterey Bay, USA to study complex ecological interactions - Minidiscus trioculatus JGI Plate_4_G5... | ecosystem: Environmental > Aquatic > Marine >... | reverse complement strand
GCTGAGCAGTATGAATGTGATGTTGATGATGAATTGGATATTGCTTCTAGTAGTGGTGATGAGAATGCGGATACTCTGGATGAAGCTAGTAGTACTAGTGGACGATTCTACATGAGCCGCCGTCATCACCTTCCTTCAGACATGTGCACTGGATACATCCCATCAGGTCTCCAATGTTTATTGAACATTATACCGGTACAATATCGTACTCTCATCTTTCTTTGTGTCGAGTTAGAAGGATTGAGGTTCCGTTTGCTATTGAAGGCTCTTGGAGGCAAGGTACCAATTTGTCCCAATACTCGTTTGGCAATTGATGCCAATGGAGCATCATATACCAATTGGCCGTTTTGCAGCGACACCGTGTACTTGCACATGCGACAAAATGAGGTCTAAAATATGCATGTCCATGGCAAGAGATTCAACATCTCCTTTATATGGTCACTTCCTTTGCAAATACTGTCTATCTCGTCTATATAGTCGACGGGCAACTATTACTGCTGAGGTAAAAGCACTTGGATTTGATATCAATCGAATCATATCACTTCAACAAAAGATTTCATTCGTTATTAATGCATTTGCAACAGACTTGGCTCTTCAAAGATTGACTCTAAGCCATTCAATTACAGCGGTGACAACTCATGTAAATGAATCAAGTTGGATTTTTACAAAGTGATGTAGAAGATACCAACCTTGTAAAACTTGTAACTAAATGGGTCCAGCCAGTGGTTATTGGGGCCCTACGTATTGCCCAAATAAAGGCTTCAACACCGCCTATTATTCGTATTGTCAATTTGAATCGAGGTGAGAATGGAGCGGTGCCAAACAAGATACTTGACAAGAAGATCTTTGTCATTGCTGGCGAATGGAAGGAGGTATGTTCTGATAATGCCGTGGCAACTGAGGCAGTAAAGAATGCGATTACGAGATTTGGGGGCACGGTTAAAGTTATAATGTCGAAGAGGACAGGTAAGTGTTTTGTTCTATTTGCCTTGACATTCTATCCTCGTACTCATCTCTCACAATACACAACATGTATCAATAGACTACTTTCTTGCAGGACCTGGTGCAAGTAGTGGAAATGGAAAGTTTACCAGGGCAGCGAACAATAATGCAGTAGTTATCAATCTAGATCGTCTACAACGAGTACTACTTGGACTGATTACTTTGGAACAATTGCATACAATGGATAAGTTAGATAACAAGTCGTTCCACAAGTATAACTATGTACAAGCCAAGGTATTAGATCCTCAAGAAGTAGAACAACAACAACCAACAGCGGTTGCAAACGAAGAAGAACCAATGACACTATGATTCGATTTTGTTTCTATATGTTAACAATTAAATAGCAGAGGCTAACGTGTGATATACAATCTATCTATTTACTATGTTAAAATGAGTTAATATATCATTTTAATATAGCACGATTTAGGCTTACTTAAGACGTCTCGTACTTCTAATTTTATTCACAAACGGTTTGGTAGTTTAGTCGCTAAAAGTATTTTCTCCTCACGTCGGAGAGGGAAACAAAAGCCTATCTTGTTGAGCTATTGGATGAAGTGCCAATGCCGATAGATGAACTGCGGCTGCAAAGGATACTCAATAAGATCCTCAATATCAAGCCAATCGATATAATAAAAGACCCGTCCATTGGCAGTTCGATGAGCTCTATAACACTTCCGACCTACCTCCTACACAACTTTATGCTATCGATATATCAACTCCCCCCATAGATTGTCATTGATTTATTAGCACCTCCTACCAATAAAATATACCTCATCTCTCTATTGGCTCTATCACAATGAGGGGAATGTCAGACAATAACTACGCCACACTTCAATCCATCGAGAAACAGCAACATAAACAAACATTAGAACATGAGCGTAATGCAAGTCTCCACTCTATAAAAATTGCCGCATTAGTAAAAAAGGCTGTTAGGGATGTTAATTCCTCCAATAATAAATATAAACAACAACAGAAACCACAACAGCAGCAGCAACAAAACTCGGGTTGTATTGGAGATATGTATACCGGTGCTAAAATTGTAGCACAAACTATTGGCAAGAATTGTAATACAAACTGCGGCACTACAACAACAAATTGCGGCAATAATTCATGTGACGAGGACACAGTAGTTGATAATAACACATTAAACGGTGCCTTATCAACAATAACAGAAGTTAGCATCGAGGAAAGTATAGTAATAGATTCGGCTGACAGTATAATGCATTCATTGGCTGATGATAATTCGTTTCGACGTAGTTTATCGCCTACGCCCCGCGGTAGCGGTAGTGCTCGAGTAAGGGCTGTGCCCGTATCACCTAATAGCATAGGAGAGGACGAAGGGTGGCAACAGAAGTCAATACAATGGATAGATGACGTATTACCTAGTTTATGTTCACCAGTTGCACAAGTCTGTGGTGGCGTTTCATCCAGCCTTAACAATGAGCCACCGAAAAAGAGATCGTATGCAAGGTATTATTCCAATAAAGGATTTTGTATACCCCAAGACCATGAAGAGCCCTCGACAGTGCCTCGGACTATGTCGCCTCAGACAACTTTGGCGGGTACATTATCAAATGATGAAGAGACTACAACACTTCCCTCGATTATATCCGATAACGAACAAGAACAGGGCGAAGACGAAGAAGATGAGAATGATATTTCAGTTACATTGAATAACTTAACTTCCATCTCTGATCATTTACTCAACAAGAAACAACAACAACAAGATCATCAACAAGTGACACATGAGGATAAAGAAGTTAAGGAAGGGAGATTGGAAGAGAGGTTACAACCATCCATGTATTCATACACTAATGATACATCATCATTATCAGACTATATACTTAAGAAACAAGAAGAGATGCAGCAGTCTCCTCGTACTACGAGGATTGACAAGGCCGGATTCCCCACATTAGAATCATCTCTAAATAACAATCTAGCATACAAATCACAGAAAAGAGCTCAACAACAAACTGATGAATTGCAATGTTTAGATGAATGCCTACTGAACAATAAGAACATTCCATGTGATGAACAAAAACAAGATGCCATAACACAATTTGCTACATCAAGTGTGAATATATTATCATATGTAATGTCACCGTTAGTTAGTGGTGACATTTGCAACACAAGGTATAATGGCATCATTTCTGATAAATGCAGTGTATGTGCCACCACGATTGGAACGAATGATGATGATACAATGACCACTATAATTAGTGAACATACTAAAAAACAAATGGAGGTAGAAAGAAGAAAGAGGGAAAGTATGAAAGAAAGTATGGATATGGAAATAACAATTGATACAGCCGAAACTCAAATGTTTTTAATGAGGTTGAGTAATCAGATACCCAGTTATGATATGGCTGACCAGTCTACCACCAAATCCCAAATTGTAGAAGAGCAGCAACAGGGTACTATAGTGACACCGATTAGTGAGGCATTGGAAACTTTAGAAGAGGAGGAATCGACTACTCGACCAGCATCAGCACCAACGGTAGTTACACCCACAGTAGCAGGAGTTAATGAGCTATACCCAACAAACAGTATATTACAAAAACAGAATACAGTACTATCAGATGATAGTCCAGATCATACGAATGTTAACTTATATCAAGTATTCGATGATAAGTCAATCAAAAGTGATAAAGTTGAAGAGATTGTATCATCGTTGTCTAATGAAAGTGGTACTCGTGGAGGATCATTAGCATCACCATCGGCTCCACTGCCGCCACCGCCGGCACTGCCATTTGAACAACGGAAACAGCTGTTAAAGACGAATGATAATGGTATGATTGATAAGGGATTATTGGATGTTATGAATTCAAGAAGTAGTGTATCATGTCGTCTTGGTATTGCTCCAGTACATAGTATGGATAGTCAATCGGTTACAGACGATGAAGAAGAAGATGATGATTACTTTTATGCTCCAGCCTATACTCCCACCGCACTGCCGTATGGAGAGAATAAGTTTGGAAAGACTACATCGAGCTTATCACAAATGTTAATTGATACATTCCACTTAGTCTCGGTTGGAGATGATGATGAAATATCGGATATTAAGAGTTATCATACTGAACTTCTTTTGGGTACCACACCCAAGGGTAAGAGTGTCGAAACCCAACTATCAACAGTTTCAGGAGGAGGAGAAGACGATGATCCAGTCATTAGTACAAACTGTCCTCATGACGAGCAACAGAAGGATGGTATTAATAATCTTATTAATAGATGGGAGGGTATGACAACTCCCAAACAGACTAATGCTTCCTCGGGAAAGAAGACGCACCAAGTAGTATCAAAACAACAAGAGTTACCTCCCACCATGCCTGAGATTAAGAAGAAGTTGGATTACAATGTTCCAAAGAAGAAGAGGACAACTGCAGTATCTGCCAAGGAAGAAGAGGAGAAGCTAATTCAAATACAGGATAAGATATCAAAGATGAAGAAACGTCAGCTTCCCAATGATGAAGTATCAACGCCCAAGGAGGAAACGAAACAATTGTTGGATAATGATAACACTATCCAACAACAGCAGCAGCAGGAGAAGAAGAAGACGACGGCACCGTCATCTCCTAAGCCGGTATGGAATAATGATAGATTAAAACGGGCAAAGATGAAACGAAAGGAGAGGATACGTTCTAGGGCTACTTCATGAGATAACACTTACTTTACTATACAAACTGTATCCTGGTAATCTACTACTTCATTATATTATATCTTGCTTCTTAAAACCGATCTCAGATAGGAAGGAGAGGGATAGGAGAGGTTTGGCGCTAAGATTGATCGCTGTGAATAAAATAGAACGGAAAATGACTAAACCACATCATGCATGGATTTATTAGTTAGTTCGTAGCCCCGCAGCACGGCGTATCATTGCAATAATAGGTCTTTCTCGATACCATAGGCCTCCCCTCTCAATTCTTCTCCCTTAACATTGCAACAACAATAAACTAAACAACCAACATGAGCTCAATTATGCGTAAAATGTCATCAACATTGAGCTCTAGCTCACATCGTTCACGCAATAGTAGTAGTAACAAGGAAGAACCTCCACCGTTACTTGACATTGGAGATATAGCACCCGACTTTGAATTAGTCGATCATGAAGGGACTAAATATAAATTATCCGACTTTCGTGGTAGACGTGTTTTGTTATCATTCTTTCGATATGCTGGTATGTCGTTTTTGTTTATATAAATTATAGTGGCGTGCCCTTTTTATGCTCACATCTTATGCACACTTTTTATTAATATAGCGTGACCCCTGTGTCAGTACAATGTGGATAGGTTAAAACAACAAGCTGATTTCTTAAAAGCAGCGGGGATAGTCACGCTTTGTATATTCCGAAGTACTCCTCAGAATATTAAGAAGATTGCTACTGGTACGTCGTCATGTGTTTAAGTTTAATATTGGGTGTGATGTACTTTATAGCTCATTCTCCGAAACGCTCACATCTTATGCACACTTTCTCTTTTATGCTAGGCACCTCCGATCTTGACGCACACGCATTATCCGACCGTAAAGGATCAGTCTACAAACAATTTCAATTGAAAACAAAGTCAAAAGCAATGATTACAGGATCTATTGAATTATCCAAGAATATGAAACATTATAAGCAATACTTTAATTTTAGTGCGACAATGAAAGAAACTCAGGGTGCAACTGGATTGTCCGCGGCTAAACAAATGCCGGCTGATTTCCTAATTGACGAGGATGGTAAAATATTTGATCTGTTTCGATCTACCACACCACAAGATCAAATGCCATTTGATAGATTAGAAAAGTTTATACCAGAGGGAAAGAGATGCAAGTGTAATAAAAAGGATTGCATCTCTACAATATGCCGAGAGACGTATGAAGAGATTCGGAAGGAGAACGAGGCAATGTTTGGTGCCGGTGGTTATGGAAACGAGGAGGAGGATGAGTAAGGAGATGGATGTTACACTGTCATTATCTGCCTACATTTTACGATTGTACATCCGAAGTATAAGAGCAGAATGACAGGGGAAAGAGTACTGCAGTGATTAGTTACTTTCCCCTTGATATTGCTTTAAGCTTTGGGAACAAAGATAAAGTGCGGCAGCCGGGCGTAATAATTATTAGGTTAGAATAGGAATGATATCAGTAGGGCAGATGATGTGTTGTTCACAGAATGCCTAGTGCATCTTCTTTTACTTTTACATATAGGTATTCTCTACTCTAGTAACTTATCCCCAAGGCATGTTGGGCTCATCATTTCCCACAATAACTTCAAAGATTTGCCCAGCTTCTTCATATAAAACAGATACGATTTTATCTCCGACATATATCAAGTCTTCCGGCACTTCTTCGCCAATACTGACAGACAAAGCATTCTCACCCAATAATTGCTCACCATATGCAGTTGCTTTTGCTCGACCTTCCTCCGATAACCTTGGACCATTTGAAGTATCATCTTGAATAGACAAACCACCAGATTTGCAACATTGTGTATTAGCGCCATTGTATGCATCAGCAACTCCATAGTTCACTTTGTACCCCATGTCTTCTATCGATGCCAATGTCAGCTTTGAAATTGGCATGGGAGGTCTTCCCTCTACATACCCCGTCATTAATTCTTTATCCATACATTTTTCATCCCAGTGTCCACCTCTTGTGCCTGCCCCTCCATCCTTCTCCACAGGCGGTGATCCTACACACCCCCAATCCTCGTTCCACACCCGCTTTGCAATTGAACCAGTGTATACTAAGTTGCTGTTTACCAAACCATTTCTTGCCCACAAAGTGCCAATGCCGATGACGTGAGCCATCTCATGTTCACTGAAATAAGAATGAGTTTAAATTCTTGAGCATTAGATGAGAAGAGAAACAACAAAGAAGATTCTCTCTACTTACATGACTTTGTCAAATACACCATTAGCTTGCATATTGGCTGGAAGAGTTCGAAATTATTGGTGGAGAGAGATGTTAGTATGATGATGGATCAGAGTGATGGGAATCAAAGAAATAAAGAATCAACTTACCAGTATCAGCAGTGTCAAACTGCATGTGACCCGCTACAGTCGTAAATTTCCCACTAACATTACGCAAATACTTTGGCCCGGCTGCCCCGATTGTACCTCCTCTGCCCTATAAATAGTAAAGTTGATATACGGAGTTAGAAACAAGACAGAAATCAATGAAATAAGAATCTCCAATCTCACACCAACACGTACATCTATATTTCGATCTTTGCCACAGATGTGTAAATCATCAATCGTTCTTGGATAACTACTAAGAGTACACCAATCAGACGCATAATCACTACTTGATCTGGACGGTAAATCATCTGTAATGATAGACTCCCATTGGTTTTTGGCCTTTCTATATGCACCAATAGTTGCCTCCCCCGTTAATAACTCAAGTGCTGGCATGGATGAAGAAGAGGGAAAAGGGTTAGAAGTGAGTTATATGAATAGGCTTAATTCTGCACACATGATATGCACTTACACATCTGAATGTTGAATTTGTTGTTATTGACATCACCAAAACCAGAACTCCTGTAGCACAAGTACCCTCCTCCACAACTCCTCTGAATGAACGCCGGTTCTTCTCCACTTTCAGTACTTGACCAAACTCGTTCATGATCGAATTGACATCCTGTCCCGGCAGTACAGTCACTTTCAAGCTCTGATACAGTACACAGGCGGGCACCTACACCAATACACGATGCTTGGGCCTGAGCAAATGTCCTCCCTTTCTCACAGGATCCATTAATCTCACTGTCAGCCCATGGACAAGAGCTAGACCTCTTTATCCATCCAGCGCCACGGCTTGTATTAGCGCAGCACCGGACCGCCATGAGTTCATTTTCATCAGCTAGCCGAGGACCTCCACTACACAGAGTGCTGGTGGAGCGACCACAAACTGTATAATACGATCTAGAAGAGCTCTTAGGAACAGGAGTGTCACTCCAGGCATAGAAGCTGTCGAAACCACATCCCGAGGTACGTGTACAGTCTTTAACGAGCTCCTCTCTGGAACATAGACGGGCATTTATACTACTACACAAACCACGGGCCTGTTCGAATGTTTTTGCACTCTGACCTTCTCCGTAGCAAACTTCATTAATCTCAGACTCACCCCATACGTTGCTCGGGCAAGTGTTGGGGTAATTCCGTATAAATCCATCACGTTGTGTATCCGAACAACACCGAACGGCCCAAGACGTATCAGAATTAGCTTCTCTTACACGGTCTTCACTGCAAAAGCCATTCGAACCTCCACAAACAATATAATACTGAGAAGCTGGAGGTTGTGGTGAAAGTGAGCTCTCAGGTACAGGAGTGATACTCCAAATGTGCTCGTTATCATACATACATCCTGTGCCTAAGGATATCCAAATAATATGAAAAGAGCATGCGTTAGTAGTATAAAGAACATACAGGAACAAAGCTGACAAGATGACACATCCTTAACGTACCTCTGGCGCAGTCATTAAAAAGTTCATCTCTTGTACAAAGGCGTCCTCCTGCTGAGCTGCAAATAGCAACAGCTTGGGCAAATGTTTTCCTCGCATGGCAATTAATGCCATTAATAGGAAATCTATCCGACTCTCCCCAAACACTGCAGCCTGAACGTTTCTCCTGCCATCCACCAGGGTTAGAGGGGGCACAACATCTCACCTCGTGTAGCTCATTAACACCAGTTTCAATTACTCGATTGTTTTTGCACGAGCCTTGAGAAGATCCACAAACGGTATAGTATCGAGAGGCTGTTGTAGGTGGTGAAGGCTGGGCAGGTATTTGTTCGATTGGTTGCTGTGTACATGATGTGTCACCTCCTGACGCATCATTTCCAGCTTCGTTAATTGTTCCCGCTGGACAAGGAACACAAGCATTATTCTGCACATATTGATTCACGACACATAATATTGCATCACATGAAGTATTACCATTTGATGCATTGTCTCCAGCATCATTTGTTGTCCCGGCTGGACAAGCAACACATTGATTTGACAGCACTCTCTCATTTGCTGCACATGAAGTTGGATCACATGATGTATTACCGTTTGATGCATTGTCTCCAGCGGCATTTGTTGTTCCAGCTGGACAAGGGACACAAACCTTATTCGACACAAACTCGTTCACGGCACATAATGTTGGTGCTTTCTTCTCCATGCTCCAGTTGTAGAAGGAGTCGAAACCACATCCCGAGTTACGTGTACAGTCTTTAAGGAGCTCCTCACTGGAACATAGTCGTGCACCTATGCCATTACACAAAGCACGCGCTTGATCAAATGTTTTTGCACTCTGACCTTCTCCATGGCAAACTCCATTAATCTCCGATTCGCCCCATACGTTGCTTGGGCAGGTGTTGGGGTAATTCCGTATAAATCCATTACGTGGAGTATCTGAACAGCAACGCACGGCGTGTTTCTCATCGGGATTAGCTTCTTTTACAGGATTGTTCCGGCATGTGCCTCGAGTAGATCCACAAACAATCTCCCGAGTGTCATAAGATGGTGCACGATCGTCTATGGCACATTCACAACTCCCAGCAGCAATATCAACTATTTCTGTTCCTAGACCACGAAGATGTCGTCGTGAGCAAGTACAATCATCATCTGAAAAGCAATTAGTTCCTGAGTCCTCGGAATTAACACATCTTCCAACATACAAGAAGATGGCCGAGAAAGCCCCTTCATATCCTAAGGCATCCTCTCCCACAACATATAACGTATGTCTACCGGGTGTCAGGGAACTCGTAATAAATGTCACTTGAACGTCTTCTGAAACCGAATTGTACGACCCATCAATAGGCGTCATAGAAAGTGGACTGGCACCGGCAGCCCATGGTGGGGTATCAACATACAAAGAAGCTGATGCTATTCTTTGACTTGGTTCTGGAAGATGCGCATTTCATAGTTTATGAAGATGAAAGAGAAGTGATTGCAACAAATGTCAGTACATGCGGCTAACAAAGGCAATCACATAAAGGCAAACTAAGTTCAAATGAAGCATTCGAATGACCGGGTCTTCATATTGAACAGGCAACAATAAAAAACAAGAGGAACTCGGACTTTCCTGGGCCATTTTTGTATGCATAGTACCTGTTGTCGACAATTCTGGCTACCACTGTTGCACTTTTTCTGTCGTCCTCAATTCTGAGGCTTAGATTTACGGCATCAGGCCCGTATGGCTGAGAAAGAGGCAAGTAAAGGGGTGAGATAATCATTGAAATCAATGGTATTTAGTGGACGAGGACGAGGTGTCTTACCGTCTATAGATATTACAACCTTGCTTGATCATAATGAGATTCATATCATACCCATT
>Ga0075439_15822_pt1 | contig 10299 bp, 15 predicted proteins | sample MintriSingleCell_FD_74264 | JGI IMG/M metagenome (GOLD analysis project Ga0075439, IMG submission 74264) | Marine eukaryotic communities from Monterey Bay, USA to study complex ecological interactions - Minidiscus trioculatus JGI Plate_4_G5... | ecosystem: Environmental > Aquatic > Marine >... | reverse complement strand
TTATAGTGATTGGTGCAGCTGAACCCTCACCAGGCCCTGCGTGCCTCACCAGAACATCGGCTTTTATCATTTTTTTAGCATAATTTTTAAAAAAACTTTACGATACTCTCTCCTGAGAGTTTGGTAAATATTTATCTCTCTTGTTTGTAATATATCGTACAATGGAGGATCGCGATCATATACCTGTTACATATCAGGAGGCGGAAGCATTAGTTGCTCAATGTTTATTATCGATGGCAAATGAGCCGTTTGTATCAACAGCCGGAGTAACGACGCCACAATGCGATGAACCAGAGGCATCATTGGAAGAGTGTATTGTACAAAACAATACAGATATGTCCTGGAGTTGTCACAAATGCAATATGACAAATGCAGCAAAGAGGAAAAGATGTCAAGGATGTTTAGGTTGGCGTGGAGGTGTTCGGAACTTTACACGTCGATTAACAAATACCAGGAAAGTAAGCGTCGAAGATGAGAATAATAATATGCAAATTGAATTACGGTCAAAAGAAACGTATTCCTTTGATAAATCTGGTGCAGTTCTTCCCAATCCAAATCAATGGGAACAGGAGAAGTATTCAATGGCACAATGGTACGTAAATGTATGATGAATTATAATTGCAACAATACTATATCATTGCAATTCAATGCTTGTAACTTCTTACGTTATAAACAATGATTAGTGATATGGTCTGGGATAGTACAATGGCTGGCCGGGCGTCAATTGAAGTATCTCTCCTTGAGTCTATTATACCCCACGATCGTAAAGAGTCAGCTCTGACACTGTTTCATGAGAATTCATATCAATTGAATGGTACGTGCATGTTATACTCATTACATTACAGTTTGTATCATTAGTTACTTATTCATTTCAATGGTCTATACGGTTGCTAATATAACATTGCACTATCTTTATCTAACCCATATACCACACAACATGATTCAGGTATCCTCGATAAGGTAATGAGAGAAGAACCTCAACATGGAATGAATTGGTCACCAGCATCAAAGAAGAATTTTACGTCCAATATTGACAGGAAGAAGGATTTCACCAAAGTTGCAAAGGCCATGTCAAAAAGTACAGGAGATATTCAAGCATACTACTACTCTTCGTTCAAGAACACCGTGAGTCTCTCTCTCTTACTTTCTTCTTTCATCCATATTTCGTTCGTTACCAAACACCAATGAATATCTTATTTAAACGTCATCTTTCTTCCTGCAGCGTGAGTACCTGAAACTAAAACGAACACCAAAGCACAAAGTCAGGGTGACAACAAGGAGCAGCTCCAGTGGCGCCAATAGTGGCACTGCCAGTAGTGACTGGAAATGCCGGAAGTGTAGTGAGCCCGGAGAACTTCTTGTTTGTGATATGTGCCAGTCTATGGTCCATCTTCGTTGTGCTAGTCCTCCGCTTGATGCTGTCCCGACCGGTAGCTGGTTTTGTGAACACTGTGATCCCTGCTACTGAGTATGACAGCCAGTCGATCTTTCCCAATGATAGTTGATAGTAGAGTGTTGAGATATTAGCCAATATTCATTTTGTACAATATGTCCATTATTTAAGTTCATCTTTAGATGTAGTACTAATATTTAATACTACTAATCCCACTGCATCAATGTTGTGACTGTTGATACTGACATGGCACTGATCCCAAAAATAACCACTAGAATGTTTGTATATCTTCTCCATAATGGTAGATCTTTCTGTAGCTTATTTTGTATCAACGGAGGCATAACGAATGCCAACGGGATGCCTAATAGACTTCCCATCAAGGAAACAACCTTATCCAAGTCATTCATTGTTATCAACGCTATGATGGAGAGGCCAACAATAAGACAGCTCGATATCATGTTCCGTTGAGTAACACTACCACCACTGACCTTTTCCGATGATAGCAATCTTTCGATAGCGACACACACTATTTCTAATGCAGGAAAGTTTTGCAGTGGAAATGTAAACACCACTGCAAGGCTATATGCGAGTTGAACAGTTGTAGCCAAGGGTACTTGTGGTAAACTAACCGTCATGACTGTTCTAACATCATTCCCGAAGCTCATCCAACACATTAATCCGAAGAAAGTGTAGAAGGCGACGATACCAAGAATTACCTTTTTATACATACCAGGAAACTTTTGCCTATCTTCTGGTGTATACACAGACTCTTGTAATGGTATCAAAAGAGTAATCGAGCCCTCAAACAGCAGCACTGAAGTACCCAGAAAGAGAAACCAACCATTTGGATTGAAAGCAGGGAGCGACTGAGCTCTGTGTACAACCTCATGCCAAAAGGATGGAGAGTTAGTCTCACCAATCTCATTGTATCCCATTCCCTCGGCTGCAAACCAAAGACAGGTCACCAGTCCATACAATATGAGGATATTTGCCAATAAGTTTGTCACTGTCAACCTTCGGATATCTTTTATAAAGCTCAGCGGTATCTGGATAGCCATCATTAATACTAGCGTCCAATTTGTTGAAATATCCCAATTAAATAACATCAGTGCAGACGAGCGTAGATTCTGAGGCACAAAGATGAGGTATGTCAAACATACACCACTTTGCATCAAAGTAATGCCCACTTGAACTAACTTCTCTCCTCTGACTCCAAATGCCATGTATGCTAGTTCAGGATAGGACAGTTTAATCCGTTTTCTTAGTCTGATTGCACATCCACTATTATTCATTGATAATCTCTTTTTATTCAATCGATCACTCTCAGCCTTCCAGCTTTGCAGCAAACAATTACTACTCCACAGAAAGAGCATGGTTGATAAAAATAATACTGGGATTGCGACTATATATCCAGCCCCTGCAAACCCATGCGGTAGATACAAGATTGCTGGAAGATGCGCGTTGTTATTTATGATTTGTCATGATGAAAGAGAGGTCATTGTAACATATATTAGTGCATGTGGTGTAAAGGCAGTCAAACAAAGACGAATTAAGGCCAAATGAAGTAGCCAAATAACCAAGACTTCGTATTGAACACATAATAACACAAGACAAAACAATACAAACGCGGACTTTCCTGGCCCCACCATGCCCTTAATAATACCGAGAGAAGCAGAAACTAACGAACCTCCGCCTCCAGCAGCGTGTGGATCTACAGACTCTGCTTCTGATAATTGTGACTGATATTGTTGTTGTTCATCAATTACTGCTTCTTCTTCCTCACCCAAACTGGGCAATCTACCCAACAACAACCCTTCTTCATCTCTATCACTTTCATTATCAACAAAATCATATTGTAGATGAGCTGAATAAACACTAGCCTGCCAATGTTCTAACGATTTATCAAGAGCTATTACTCGTTCAGCCCATAGCTAAAGTATCATAAGGTTTTGTACATATGTTATATGATTAGACTGAGGAGTGAATAATGATGGACAATATATTACATTATACCATTACTCACCTTTAAGGAATCTAAATTCAATGAGGATAAGCTATCCGACACCCTTGATCTCACCTGTCGAGGTGTACGCTTAGATAACCCAAACTCTCTCGCCAATTCTGGAAGATGCGCGTTTCACAGTTTATGAGGAATAAGAGGAGATAGTAACTTCTTTTGTAAGTATATCTGGTTTGCAAAGGCAATCAATAAAAGCAAATTAAGTTCATGCGAAGTAGACTAATAATCGAGACTTCAATATTGAACACTTGAATTCACATGATCAAACTGGATCAAATACTACTTTCCAGCAAGTCTTCCAGCGTCTTCACCGGCGGTGTAGGTGCTTAGTGTTGGGGGTTTAGATTCTTCTATAGCTCCATATCCTGCTGCCATTATAAGTTTTAAGTTGTGTTGTATGTATTGTTAGTTTGTATGTCACAAGATATTTTTGTACGGTTGCTTTGCAAAGGTCAGGTCAGCAGTAGAAGAAGGAGATAATCAAGGCAATAAATACTGATCTTCTTATATTGTTGAATGTGCTCTTCAGATAATTTGGTCTACCAATATAACATCTCATCATCATCACCTCTCACCTCACCTTTCTAACTTTCAAAAATTCATTTATCATTCGGCCATTGATAGGGTGCCCTTTCATTCAAAGGGCTCTCTCTGCGCCCTTCATTTTCCAATTAACAACCATTCAATCAATTATTATTCATAGCAATAACAATGGCGTTTTTTAAACTTCCTATCGTTAACACCAATACTGATTCCTGGGGACCTTCCTCATCTGATACAGATGCTAATGATGAAGCATCGTCTCGCTTTGCTCACTTGCCATACGCGCCATTTGGCCGAAGTGATAGACTAGGTCGATGTGCTGACTTTACCACCCAATCGTTTGCCCGTACTGGTGATGCTACTGCTGGGTACTTTCGCAATGCACGATCACGTCATAATCAAGAATCTAATAAGAATTTAGAGTTTCAATATAAGGTTGATGCCGAGGTGAGTATTATTATGTATTGCAATTATTTCATAATTCATATCATTTATTTTCACCATAAAAATGCTCACATCTTATGCATACACCACTCTATTGCAAATTTGATACACACAAAACTAATAGGAGGAAAAAGAATTTCAATTGGTTGATTCGAGTAAAGTACAGAGTGGAGCAGGTGGTGCTCCCGGCGGTAAACGTTTCGTTCCCCAAGCTAAACGTCGTGCAAATGCTGCCCGTCTACGTCAATTAAATGCCCGTAGAAATGATCAACAGGGTGCAAATGTTGGACGGTATGGATTAAATAGTCAGCCACAGAGAACTAAGTGGGGACGGTATGTTCATGTCATATAATATGTGTTTATTTATGTAATGTATGGTTGTTATCATCATATCAAGGTGTATTAAATTCTCACCCTTAAAAATTTATTATTCACATATCAAATAAATATAGCGGAGGAGGAAGAGGTGGTCGCGGTGGAAGAGGGGGACGTGGTGGTCGTGGTCCATGGCGTGATCGTATTGATCGTCAAGCTTCAGTTTCCGTCCGTCCTGATTGGCGTCGTGTTGAGGAGGTTGATCTTAGTAAACTATCCAAGGGCACCTCGCCTCTCTCTGGACTTGTTGATAATTCACCACCCAAGGCTGTTGAAGATTTAACATGGTGTGGTTTCTTAGACCAATATAATGAGCAATATGATAAGGTATCCACACGCATACCCGCTCCATTGAAACGTATCGAGAATAAGGAATTCTACCCAGTTACTACGACTGATGATCCTGTTATTGAGAAGTTGGCAATTGAAGGCAAGGGGACTGTATTTGCAACTGATGCCATCTTGGCACATTTAATGACATGTCCACGATCCATCTACCCTTGGGATATTGTTGTTCAAAAGCTACCCACTGGTGCATTATTCTTTGATAAGCGTGATGCATCTCAGTTTGATTACTTGACTGTACACGAAACAAGTAATACGCCGCCTCAGCCTGTGCGTGATAATTCCAATGAGGAGGATGCGATGAATTCACCCGAACGTTTAAGCTTGGAAGCTACCATGATCAATCAGAAGTAAGTTATAATGTCATTGTGAGGATTAGAATGTTTTGGTATGTGTTGTGTTCTCTTCTAACCCCATTTCTTCCCTTTTTATCACCTACTTCTAGCTTTACTCAACAGATTCTGCGCAGTTCTAAATATCGTACCAAGTTTGATCATGAGAATCCCTTCTTTGACGAAGACGATGCCGACGGTATGGAGCCAGCATCAGTGGCCTTCAGATATCGTAAGTTTGAACTAGGCGACGATATTACCATCGTAGCCCGTACAGAACTACACGGATTAGCCAAGGATCGTAAAAAGGCCGACACATCCAAGATTGTTACGAACATATCGGCTAACAAGAAGAAGAAGAAGGGGGTAGTCAACCCATTGGATGTTCCCGAGGGTGATCAATACATGACATGCTATGCCTTGAACGAGTATGATCCCAACTTCAAGGCCGGTGCGCCAACAAGCCGACCAGGAATAGCGATTAATTGGCGTGAAAAGATTGACAACCAGGCTGGTGCCGTATTGGCATCTGAGTTGAAGAATAACTCATTCAAACTTGCCAAGTGGACTGCTCAATCTTTGTTGGCAGGTGCTAGTCAAATGAAGATTGGTTTCGTATCACGCAAAAAGGCCAAGGACTCGTATAATCATGTCATTCTGTCGACACAGACTTACAGACCTATGGATTTCGCTACACAAATTACATTGAATCAAGGCAGTATGTGGGGTATTATGAGATTGTTCATTAAATTGTTGGATAGAGAACCCGAGGGTAAATATGTTATTATGAGAGATCCTAATAGAGCAATCGTTAGGATTTACGAAGTCCCAGTCGGCACATTCGAGGAAGATGATAGTGATGATGATAGTGATGACGACGAGGAAGAAGAAGCTGGTGAAGAGGCCGAGGAGTAAACATATATATTAAGCTTGCTTAAATGTTTTAGAGTTTGATGTTTACACAGTATTAATATTATTACACACTAAAATGGTATATTGTAGTGTCCATTCATGCCGTCTATCAGATATCCCCGGAAATTGTCAGCAGTTATGAGCTGTTCAAGTGTTGTTCAAATCCCTGCACAAAGCTGCGTCATTCATTCCAAGTGCCTACCATCTAAAAACACATATATTGCACTACATTATATAAAAGAGAGATTAAGCGTCTACAGATCCTCCTTTATTTGCTGATCTTCTTCAACCTTTTCATCCAAGGCTTCTTTTATTGCTGCATCTCCATCCACAGACTGTTGTTGGTGTTGCTCCTCCATCTTCCTGGCTTCCTTCTCTTTCTCTCTTTCTTCTCGTTTCTTTTGCATCTGTTCTCTCCTTTCAGCCTTCTTCCTTTCTTCTTCTTCCCTTTCCTTAGCCTTTTGTGCTTTCATTGCTTCTATTTCTTCCTCAGATTTTAGTTCAAATCTTCACACAGACATGGGTAGTTGAGATATGAGCATAGTACAAGTCTTTCTTTACGCACTACAAACCTCAGAGACTTACCCTTTCTCAACCATTAGTGCATGCATCTCTTCCTACATATAAATGAGAGTGAAGGTATTAGTATGAATGTACAAAAACAACAACTATACGAATACAATCGTACAATATAATATGGTATGCAATATCACACATATTAATTATACACATACCTTAGTTTGATATTCACTCAGTACAATCGATTCCTTTTCAACCAAATTATCTTTGGATATACCCTCATACACAGTCATAACAGCCTTTCTACCAGAGATAAACTTGACCTCTACATTGCGATATGATTCAGCCTCGCCATCCTTTAAAAATTGCTTAAGCTGAGGCATTTTATTAAGAGCTCATCCAGAGCATGATTCGATTCTAGCAAATAGCTCTGCATTAACGATGGAGAAGAGTAGTGTAGCAATACATATTATGATTTGCAGTAGTGGCAGTGATGATGAAGATGATATCATGATAAGGGAGGTATTGTATATTGATTTTATATTGATTACCACCTACACCTAAATAAATTATGATTCAATATTCAATAGAATATGTAAGAGAAGTAGATATCGTTATTGTAATACAATAATTAATTCAGGGCGGGAGATGTACTCTAGAGTCTAGAGAGGTGCACTACCACTCTAGAGAGAGTAGGAGAGGTGGTATCCTATCAAAAATGAAAATGACCTTGAGTGTCATCATTTCTAGTATGAGTTGACTGTTGCGCCCGTAGTTTGACAACAAGAACAATGTGTAGCCCTTCAGCCTATGATGATTGTACTTGACTTTGGTTACATTGCTTATTGACAGCCGGTATTTACGGATTTGGAGCTATTTGTAGAGTTTCTTTCATTGCAACAACAACAGTAACAAACGTTTTGAATAAACACAACTGTCACTGTCCTCTACCATTAGATAATTATTATTCAAACAAACATCGACTATCCAAAGGCAGCTAACCATACCATGAAGATCTGCGCCTCATGTAATAATACACTACCTCCATCAAGCTACAGTAAGAAACAATGGAAATCAAAACAGTACGAGAGGAGGTGTATCGAATGTATCGAGGCCAACCGGTCATGTGCCGGAACTCCCATCTCTCTCCCATCTATTGCAGGCACGGACACTACATCGGTTACATCATTGAGTGATACTCAATTAACATTATTTGGTGAAGCTGATAATGTTCCAAGCTGTTATATATGTTTAGAGGAGTGTCCTGATATAGATGGAAAACCTTTAGTACGTGATTGTTCATGTAGGGGTTCTGATAGTGGATTTGCTCACATCTCATGTATAGGTGAGTTGTATATATTTGATTGTGTTGTTGATTGATGTGGTGCCTTAAATATTTAATTGCTTATAATGTCTCACACAAAAACCAACCACTTTGTCATAACCATTCTGTGTCGTTGGTTGTTTTTATGCCTTAATTTAATCACTCAATAATGTCTCTTATTACACCCACCACTTAATTGTCAGCCAACTATGCAGCACAAAAGAGTAAAAACTGGGACAAACGACGGCATGATATGTATCAATTAATTCTGCCATGGAAGGTCTGTGCCAACTGTCATCAACCATATCAGAATGAGCCGGCGGTTTCTATGGCTAATGAATTTATTTCCTATGTAAATGATACTCATCCTGATGATCTAGGATTGCTAGTTGCCGCCCTTAAGCTTAAGTTGGGTGCACTAGGTGAATATATTTATAGACAAAACATGTCTGGTAATTCACAAGGTGATTTAAAAGTTGAGGCTACCGATACTGCTAATAAGTTACTTTCCTTGATTACTCAAATGAGATTGGATAATTCCTCGAGGGGTGTATCATTAAGAATACGTCAAATAGAAGCGTTTGTTTATCTTGACCTTGGTCAGATTTGTTTCTCAGAGAAGACAAGTGATAGCGCCAGAGAGGCTATAGGGCACTTTGAAAAGTGCCGACGACTCTTCAAAGCCATGGATAAGAATGCACCTGGCGTTCAACAAGGGATCACATGTGCAGAGAATAGTGTGGCCGCTACTATGTTACGGTATCAAGATGAGGGGTGTTCTATAACCCTGGAAGAGAAGCTGAAACATAGCCGTAGGATGTACAAAATATGTACAGGGGAATATGGACATGAAGATGCTGAGTCGATAAAGGTGGGGACTAACCTCGCCATTGATCTCAGGAATGCCAAACATAGTGTAGAGGCATTGAGATTGCTACCACAATTAGTCGCCACAAGTAAGCGAGTACACGGTGCAGACCACAGTCTTACGAAGCGCGTCGAATCAACGTATCATCAGTATAAGATACGAAGGGTATTGTTTAAATCACAACGAGGAGGATGGAAACACTACCAGGCTATTAGATATGAAGATGACTTTGAGAATATTGTAATACAAGGTCCACTGGGTGAAGTTAAAAAAGATATGGTGACATTTACTGTCCCATCTGCAGCAGTTCTTCCATCTCTGGGCACGCCTGTAGTTGCCCATGGATTAGAACCCTACAGTAATCATAATGGCAAGATTGGAGATTTAAGATCCTGGGAGAAGGATGCAGGAAGTTATGAAGTTGTTTTTGAAGAGAAAGATGTTTGGCCTTGTTCGCTGAAGCCTAAGAACTTTCATATTCTTTTTGATTTGGGAGACCCGTGAGTCTAATGCAGCGCAGCAGACTATAACAGTTCATATATTAGGTATCTGCTTAATTTAGGGAGCTTTGGATAATGAACCTATATAAGTTTGCTTTTACTTGTTAGCTATTCTAATCATGAAACACTACTGACCCCCCTTGAACTATTATGGTTTATCCGATCGCAACGTTAATCCGACCATAAGGGCTGCCGCCACAGCCAATCCAGGAACTTGATTGACCATACCAAAGTGTTCTGGGAAAGAAGGATCTAATAGAACTGCTCCCGCACGTGCCCCAAGGTACAATCCACCAAATCCTTTCACACCATTCGAAAGACTGCGGTAATTCTTATCAATAAGAATCCTTCCATTTTCTGTAGCCTCCTTCAAATCAAAAGCAGTAACAGCGCCCAAGAATGTATAAATTGGAAAAGCTCGTGACAAACGACGACTAGTCCAGGAAGGAATGACCGCGATTGGCATATTACACACAGTCTGGGGTATAAGAAGTTGTTGAAACAAAGGTATGAGATGGTAATAAAGGATGATACAACATCATATATCATACAATATTCCCACATCCTTTCCTCACCTGCATTGCTGTAAAAATCAACATAGACGACGCGATAAGTGAATACTTGACCTGCACTGCATCATTGGCATCCTTTGGAGCTATGCTAACGATTGCTTTCGACACCCCATCACCGATTCTTTTTGGCCAGGTAAGAGGATTGCGGCTTT
>Ga0075439_11991_pt1 | contig 10303 bp, 6 predicted proteins | sample MintriSingleCell_FD_74264 | JGI IMG/M metagenome (GOLD analysis project Ga0075439, IMG submission 74264) | Marine eukaryotic communities from Monterey Bay, USA to study complex ecological interactions - Minidiscus trioculatus JGI Plate_4_G5... | ecosystem: Environmental > Aquatic > Marine >... | reverse complement strand
CCAGTCGAAAGGCAAAGCCACTACGGTATGTGGAAATGTACAGCTCTGTGCTGGACTGTCCTCGGGAATTGAGGCAAATCTACACGCTGTGAGGGCCATCTTTCCTCAATCGGGAGGATGGGAGCATGACGAAGGCATAGTGGAAGAGGATGATGAAGACGTGGACGATCTTCCCGATCCTGGATCTCGAACTGATCCGCTTGTCGATCCGGGTGCGGATCCGAGTGTCGAACATGACAGGTATCGTGAGAACACAGGCTTTGGTGCAACTCTGTTTGATGCTGAAAATGCATTCAACAAGTTGAATCGAATTCTGATGTTGTGGAACGTCGGTCACCAGTGGCCCAAGGGAGCCCGCTTCACATTCAACTGCTACCGCCACTGGCGTATCTGTATCGTCGAGAACAAGCCTGGGGATCCCCCTACCATCGTTCACTCGAAGGAGGGAATCACACAAGGTGATTGCCGAGCAATGTCGGTCTATGGTGTGGCTCTAATGCCCCTAGCTAACAAGATGCTACAGGCGGTTCCTGCAGCTGTTCAGCCGTGGTATGCTGATGATAGTGGCTCTGTTGGAGAGGCACGTCACAGTGCAGCTTGCCTCAAGTTCCTAATCGAGCAAGGCCCGCAATATGGGTATGTGCCTGAGCCGGAGAAGACAATCCATGTCTGTAAGAAGCAAGATGAACCCATGGCTCGACTCGCATTTGAGAATGAGGGTCTCGACAGTGTAAACTTTTCTCGTGGGGAGAGATATTTGGGTGGATTCATTGGCAGTGGAGCTAGCAAACGTGTCTGGTTGGAAGAAGCGTGTGCTAAGTGGACCTATGCGGTGGAACGGCTTGCTCTAGTGGCAGGCAAGTACCCCCAGGCAGCTTATGCTGGGTTCACCATCTCACTTCAAGCGGAGTATCAGTATGTTCAGCGTGTCGTACCGGGCACTGCTGAGTTCTTTGCACCTGTTGAGGCTGCAATTCGAACGCTGTTCATTCCTGCTCTGTTGGGGATACAAGCCAATGAAGTGGATGCGGATCTACGGGACATTCTTTCGCATAGCGTGAAGAATGGAGGAATGGCGATTCGTAATCCAGTGGGCAGTGCTGAGCATGTCCACGAGGCGTCGAAGGCGGCGACCTCACACCTCACTGAGTCGATCGTAGACCCAAGTGTCGAGTTTGACATTTGTACCCATCGTTTGAAGAGTGCCGAGGCCCTCAAGAAAGCGAAGGAGAAGAGACTCAAGAGGGAGGCAGCAGCCCTAGCGGAACGACGCGAGGGCAAACCTGCCGTGGGAAGGAGGGATACGCGGAACTGCCATAATGGTTATTGGCTGACTGTCGTCCCCTCAAGGCTTAATGGCACGGACTTATCGGCGAATGAGTTCCGTGACAACATCAGGCTACGTTATAACTTCAAGCCCCAAGACATGCCGTCACGATGTGATGGATGTGGAGCCAAGTTCACCGTCGAGCATGCAATGAGCTGCAAGAAGGGAGGATTGGTTCACTGTCGACATGACACTACGGGTGATGAGTTTAGACATCTAGCTGGATGTGCACTCGGATTCAACAAGGTAGAGCGCGAACCTCGTATATATGGCGCTTCTTCCTCAAGAGTACGAGCTACACACAACGATGATGAAGCCACTTCCACCCCACCAACCAACACACCACTTTCAACTGCTCAAGCTCACGATCTCACTGAGGAGAGAGGTGATGCAGCGGTAGGCGGATTCTGGCAGCGCAGACGTGATTGCATCTTTGATTTCCGAATCACTGATACCGATCAACATTCCTATAGGAATACTGAGCCCCAGAAGTGCCTTGCCAAGATGGAGAAGGAGAAGAAGGACAAGTACCTTCGATCCTGCCATGAGCAGCGGAAAGACTTCACCCCAATGGTCTACTCCATCGATGGTCTTCGAGGGAGAGAGGCTGCATTTGCGGAGAAGAAACTTGCGTCTCATCTGGCCGAACGATGGAAGAAGGACTACTCCCAGATGGCGTACTACGTGAGAGTTCGTATGTCTTTAGCGGTTGTAAGGTCTAATACCTTACTACTTCGTGGATCACGAAACCGTCAGCGGCGTCGTCCTCTCATGTCCGACGGGTCTGCCATGTATGATTGGCTGACCTGGAGGGATTAGATGCCTCTGGCATCTAACATCAAGCATTAGCTGCTTGATTGTCGATCAGTCGTCGACTGGAAATGAAGATGAAATGAATATGCAGTGGCTGTACTACTTGGGAAGGCAGTAGGATATGCAGTAGGGGGATACATTGCACAGACGTGTCGGCAAGTGGTGTTTACTTTAGCTAGCTTGCCATAGTTTTAACTCCTAGTAGAGATATATGTTAAATGAATTCCTAACCACATTAAGATGCGCTTCAGAGCCCCCGAAGAGAGTACTTAGCACAAATGCACTACATCAAGGCCGAGCCGGCAGGCAGTTTTCACTGGGACCGTGGAAGATGAATGTGTAGACCTCTTCCTTCTAAAGTAAATGGATGGTTTGTATGGTATTAATGGGTTATTGAGTCTTCCTTCCTTCTCCTATAATAGGCGGTAGTAGTTGTATCGCCATAAAAGCAAAGGCGGCGCTCTCTCTTGTTGCAACCACTCATAGAAAATATGACTGAGAAGACTATCATATAATATAGTATGATTATCTTCAATGTTCATATTGGATGTGGTCGGATATAATAAGAAGTTTATACTATTGACTGTTTAGTACGTTTAGTACGATACGATAGAAAATTACAAGAAGTAGAAGAAGCGCAAAAACATAACTTTTAATACACAAAGTTATAACTACAATATTACCAACCACATACCTATCACTCATCAACATCACTCCCATCACTTTCATCATCATTATCATCATAATTATCACTGTCAGAATCTGCTGAATCTTCATATTCACCATCCGTGTACTCAGGGTAATAATAATTAGATGTAATTGTTGCATTCATCCCCCTACTCATCTTTGATACATCATCAACAACGTGTACAACTCCACTAGATCGGTAATGATGGAAATCACTGCACAGGCCATCAATAACAACACCATTATCAATATATTTAATATATTTGGTGACATATTTCTCAATTATCATATTGTGAACAGTATGCGGTGATGTATTGCGCCGCACAATTTCTCCATATCTTAAGTAATGTCGATATCTCCTATGACGATTTAGTTTCATCAATGCATTATGGATCAAATGACATTTAATATCAAATACTAGTCTGAGAAACGATATATCTCTTTCAGGTGAGAAGAAAGGGAATACTGGATATTTATTGTCTGGACAAAATACATTAGAACCTAGACGTGCAATGGCACGTTTGTATCTAATACTGATACCTTGGTTGTCATATGATCCTCGGGGGCGTATTATATTGATAAGATCCATCTCATTAGCAACATCATCAAGATTCCTCCTAGCTTCTTTGTCAATAAGAGCTAAATATTCTAGTGACATCTCGTTAAAGATGGACGGTCTAAGTTGTGTTCGATATTCATAAGTCTTGTCTTGACAAGGAATGTTCCAAAGTTCACCATAACACGAAATACCACAAATGGGCATGCTGAAATTACATATTGCTTCACGCGGCAACTTTTGAGGCTATACCGAGGTAAGAATGTGAGCTGATTATATTTACAATGGAAGTATGCAAGCATATCTCACCATCATGACAATCAAATTAATATTCGCATCTTCGGGTGGATAAGATTTGAATGGAATTCTTATACCATCACTGGTATTCAATCTGAATTGTCTCTTAGTATAACTGGGAATCTCTCTTCGATTCATAGAGAGATAACTGATGAAATCATCTAACGTACGATCTCTTCCATTCACAGATTGATACCAGACGGTATCATCCCTATTTTTGTAGTACTCGACATGGCTCACCACCACATTTGCATCAGAATGAGAATAGTACAATGGTTGATGACTGACTTTACCAAGATTAGTAAGGTTCGCTGAAAAGCCAGTTAGGATTTGATGTACATCTTGGCCGAAGATCCAAGAGCGTACAAAAGCAGCAACTTCGAAACTACAATAAATTTGCAATGGCGTATCTTCCCAGGCACGACCTATGATTGTCTGAACACCAGTATCTCCACTAACAGAGTAAATAAGAATGTAAGTAGTCAGTTTCAGGGCATAGTATGAAATACATATAGCAGAATCATTATCAGTACTGACCTCATACATACAGTTCCAGGCGGCAGTTTCTTAGTTAATTCAACAAATGATTTTAATGGCGAAGAGCATTTAAAGTCGATGTCACCAATTTTAAGTAATCGGTTTAGACTGTTGGATAGAGATGCTTTCATTAGATTGTTGTAAGAATAGCAATTCAGATTTAATTGACTTGTTTGTGGTTGTATCTTGGAAAATGCATGCAAGTCACGAGGTGTTAGATAAGACAAAACATGATACAAGGAATCATCCGGCAGTGACAGGTTAGGATCCATTGGCGCTGTATTAGGTCGAGAATTATAAATACAGCATCTATAATAACAATGAGGACAGTATAGGAACTTCATGGAGATAAGAAGAAGAAAAAGAAGTTTGATATAGGGGAGAAGACAGGCACGAGGCAAGATCGGGACCAGTGCAAGAGCAAAAAGTTCAGAGCAAAAAGTTCAACCCTTTGTGAGTTGCATTGTCTAATCTTCGCATGTGGTGCTCCTGTTCTGCCCCCTGCCTCGTCTTGCCCCCTCCTCTCGTGATAGAATAAGTATCAATCTATCATTTCATTGATTCATTTGATAATCATAACCAGTAATACTCTTCATTGATATATACATATATCGATTGTATCACAGCATGTCACAAGACAAAGAGAGTAATGAGCGCGTATTAGAACTAGAGGCAAAGCATCATTTGCACGGAAAGTCGGACCAAGAAGTTGGTGATTTGATGCGGTCGATGTCAAATGGTGAGTTGGTTGCTCTGTTGAAAGATTTCAAAGTACCTTATAATCACAATAGAAAGAGATTGAAAGCATGTGAAATGATTGAAGAGTTTAAAAAGCATCGGCAGGATGGCTATCCTCGATTGAAGCGTAGTTTGATGACTCCTGCTCAAAGAATAGCTGCTGATAGGGAGAATGAGACTCTCGAGGAGACGCGAGCTAGGCAAGAGGCTGATGCTCTGCGGCATGGTGAGAGAAGAGCCAATGAGACTCTCGAGGAGACGCGAGCTAGGCAAGAGGCTGATGCCACAGCAAAGGATGCCACAGCATTACGGATTGAGAAGAAAGTATCAGTACAGTTCGACGATCGTTTATCGGCATTGGACTCTAAGTATGGATTCCAGGGAAAGTCGAACGTCGAGGTTGATAGTAAGTTGCAATCAATGCCAAAGGGTAAACTGGTTGCTTTATTGAATTCAATCAAAGTGCCTTGCTATCCTTACTATCAGGAATTGACCGTGGATGGAATGATTGATGTTTTTAAAAAGCAAAGAGAGGGTAATTATCCCCTGTTATGGAATGACTTGATGGATGAGGCGAAAGATGCTAGTTATCGTTATTATGCTAAGAAGCAAAAGAGATTTGAAGATGCTACTCGACGTTCTGCTTCTGTGAAGTATGAGAACAAAGAAGCGAAGAAGAAGTTGCTTGAGTCATTGATTGGTCTGAAACTAAATGTGCCCGAACATTGGTGGCAAGGTCGTAGGGGCATCAAAAAATGGAAATGTGTGGTTGAGTCAATCAATTTAAATGATGGAAATGGAAGGTATTTCATTATTAAATGTACCGAGGACGAAGGAAATGATGACTGTTATCCGATGGCATATGCAGCTATCTGTGCATATGCAGATGAAGAGCAGGATAACTTCTCCTCCTTTGATCTTCCAGATGTTGAATTGTAGGCCGAAGAGCAGGATAAATTCTCCTCCTATCTTCCAGATGTTGAATTGTAGGCCAACACACGAATATAAGTTGTATTTAGTGATTGAAGAATTGTTTTGGGAAATATATATGTGGCATTGGCCTTATCATTGTATAAAGTAAATATAAGAGTTAGTGGTCCGCTATTGGCAATAAAAGGTAGTATAGGAATCGGTTTGGTCCAATGAATCCTACTTCTTCTGTCTCTTCCTTCCCCTTTTTGATTGGCTAATCTTTCTCTTACCAGCAAGTCCGGATTTCAACGCTGCTAATTCAAAATCCCATATCATGCTACCGTCTTCACTAGGATGATCTCTATACCCCCTGAAGTACCAATCCGTATATTTATTTCTCTTAAGATCAGACACATAACTAATCGTATTCCAATCACCCCCATTAATCAAAAGTCTCATATCATCTCCTCTCCTGACACGAGACAATGATACATATAAATCTTCCCATTTGATTTTATTTAGGTGGAAAGAATGTTTTGATATCGAAAGTATGATTTGACGGATAGTCTTTCCCTAGAATGGATGACGAGAACAAGTATGAGTAATACAGATATAAGCACTAATATAGACACGACAAAGAACAAACATACCTGGGCCTTGTCCACAGTTATGCTAAATGCCGGTTCGATTGGAAAGTAATCTTTCATCTTGATTGAAGAATCATGATAATAGTATTGCAAGTCCAACCGAGTACATCCAGGAATATATGTTTTTTTATTTTGAATCGTACTTCCGTCTTTGATAGAGATGGGTATGACAACACGTTCATTCCTCGTGATGCTCCCCTTGTTAGACTGCAACCATTCGTTTCTTAAGAACACCTTCTTAGCTGTATCAGCTGGAGAGTCTCCGGGGAAATCTGGAAACAATTCAACATTGATAGCTGTTGGAGGAAAGTCAAGGTCAATAACATCACCTGGTGTAGCTTGACGAAGCAGCCTATTGAACCGCTTTTTTTGTTTTTTGTCCTCGAACGATAGTGAGTGATACTTTATCTCCGTACCATTGGCCAATCCATAAACACTGTTGATGTTATGTGTATTTAAATAACCCATTGCATCGGGTATGTAATACTCCCAAAAACAGGCATTTTGCAAGGCGTGAGTAATACTGGCTTCATCAGCAGGCCTCCCCCTCCATGACCTCTCTTCTCTTTTACGTGGCCACCGAACAGTGTTGACACCGTGATATTCGGCCCATCGTTTAGCTTGCCATGCATTGATTTCCCTTCTCTCGGCGTTACCGGTGACAATGATTGTTGCAAAACGAAAGTTATTGCCAGCAAGATCCTTAGCACTCAACCTCTTGTATGTGCTCTTCAAGTCTTCGACTGTAATTACTCCTGTGTCGCTCATCTTATCAAGCATAGCCGTATGTTTGGGATCTCCGGATCTGTGTTGAGTTGTTAATTTGATGTAACGAAACTTGGAGAACAGATATCCTCCCACCTGAGAAAGACCAAGCTTATCAGCAGCCTGTTGAGATAAAGCTTCACCCCTAGATTCGATATGTGCCATGACAACTCCTGGTAGAGTACCTGAATGACCACCGGCAGTGGGTGGCTTCTGTTGAAAATCACCAAAAAGTATGACCATACGTCCACCAAACGGCTTATCATTGTTGAACAACTTTTGCATTCGAACATTGAGGTATGCAAGCATGTAGGGTTGGACGGTTGATATCTCATCAATAATCACAGCACAAATATTGTCGACATTTTGACCAAATCTTCTCATTAGAGCCTGAAATTCATCCTCGTTCCATTCTTTAAACCTAATTGTCTGCCCTTCACTAAACACTGGTATATTCCAAGACTTAAGGAGTGTTGTACCACGTATACCGACAGCAGCTGAACCCATGTAAGCGTTTTTCATCTGCTCTCCGACTTTCATTATCTCAACAATACCATCCAGCGACTCGATAATCTTCGACTTGCCATTGCCTGGCTTGCCACAGACTAACAAATTTGGAGCCACATAGTCTTTATCCTGAGCCCTACCTGATCGTATTGCTTTGAAATGCTCATGAGCTATGTTGATAACAATGTCCTTATCAGCCGATAAGTCTTGAGCCTTGATATAATCTTTCACCTTCGTGTCTAGATCAGGGATTGTGCGATAAATGCTTGGTGTTGATACATTGCCATCTCCGTCAACGTATCTACTCTTCACCTTAGACTTCCGTTTCGATTGGTCCAATTCCATATCAAAAGGAACTGCTCTTGCATTGGCAACTTTTGGATGAGAAGAAGCAGAACTTGTCTTAGCAGTATTAGATTCTGTCGCTGGTTTGGTCATGTTGTGAAGAGTACCAAGTATTGCCCTGCTGTGACCAAGATGCTTCCTTGCATCTACACAATCTCTTGACGTCATTTCTTGTGCAACTTCAGAAATATAATCCATCCCATCATCATCAATTATTGGTTTTAGATTACCACCGAAGAATTGTTTGTTAACCTCCTTCTCTTCAGCTGACCACATTGTTCTTGCTCGACCACGATGGGCTGCTAGCATTTCCCTCTTCTCTTTGTCTACTCTCCAACTTTCAACAACAGTATTGATAATATCAAAAATGTCGCATAGGTACTTAGCTCGATTACCATACCCTCCCGTTGAGATAAGCAACTCGTGATAAAACTCTTCGAAGGTCTCCCAATTGTAACTGTATGTACATATTTGCCCCTGTTCATATAACTCATCTTCCGCTCGAAACATCGTTAGATAAAAATGAGCAAAACGGTCCGCCTTCTCTCTCCATAAAGCAAGTTTGTGTTGGTAATTTTCCTTTTTATCCTCGTAATCATCATCAGATTCGTCAAAGTCTGGTTGAGGCATAACATGAGGAGGAGGTGGTGGAGATCTTGTGAATTTTGGAGTCATTATCGTCGAGCGCAGAACCTGGTGATAGTTATTTTCAATGCCTAGCCCTTTCCCAAAAGGAAATCTTCTATCCTCACTTTTATTTGATACATCTTTAGTCTCGACGACTTTTACAGAAGAACAATACTCATATCTATTCAAATGCTTCAAATCTTTACCACGGTACCTGTAGAGGGCAGCATATGAGACGGGTCTCCTCTTACCATCGTTCATCTTATAGAGAGGAGAAGATCCAAAAGAAGAATTGAAGTAAGCATACTCATCATCCTCACTCTCCTCATCACTTTGTGTTATGCGATGTTCTGAAGTTTGATTTAAATCTTCATTCGCACCCATTTCGGATTGAGAACAAGAAAAGATACTCTCGTTTTCATCACAATCCAATAGACTCGCTTCTTCTTCTTCTTCTTCTTCTTCTTCCTCTTCTTCTTCTTCTTCTTCCTCCTCCTTCTCCTCCTCCTCCTCCTCCTCTTCTTCTTCTATATCACTCAGACGGCGATCACTCTCAAGGCCTGCGTCATCTTCCTCCTCCATACGTAGTAAATCTTCAACAGAGAATCTAACAAAGTTATTATCAAAATAGCGAATACCAGGACTTGTATCATCATCGCTTGACATCTCGTTGTCAACATCAATCCGATCACTTTCCAAACCTCCCTCTTCGCTCTCATCACACCCTAATTGATTCTCGTCAGTCGATTGTTCAACATCATCTTCGTCATCAGCACTGTTGTCGTCGCATTCTTCATAATCCCCCAATTGACGATCATTCTCTCCTGAAAGAATATCAAATTCGTCGTAATACGCCTTATTCTCTTCTATACAATCATCCAAGTCGTCAGCTTCAATAGACCCATTTGTTCGTCGAAGTTCTGCATCAACAAACTGCTCGTAAGCCTTCGTATCACACGTAATGAATGATTCAGAACATAAGCTCGCACTCATCCCCAAAAGGCTCGAAGCAATTTGGGTGTCACTGACCTCTATCAAGCCATTTAATTTATTGACAGCTCGTGTGAGCGTAAGTTGGGCATGTCTCTTGACTGTATCTCGGTCATCAGCAACACTTGGATATTTAATAGCGTCTTCTTGAGCCTTCAATAATATCGGTAAGGCGTCGGTAATCTTCACACCGTCCTTGTTTATATAAGGGCCGATATAGAAGAGGGCTGATTTGCTTTGCTCCGACGAGCCAAGATACAGAAAGTTACTATTACAGCCAAGCAACGACGTCAAATAAGGATTAAACTCAACAACCAATCCATTTCTACCAACAAGAGACTTTGACACTAGCTCATACAGTAATTTCAAATCTCTCAAATCGAAAGCTTGTAAACTACCCATCACACCTTGTAGCTTTGATGTCATTAGGGTGTAGTTATACCTTGGAGGTCTGATATCTTTTCCTTGCAAAGATCGTGGATCGTCAACATCATTATTGCGCTCACGACGTAGGTGGATAGTAGTCCTGTCATTCTCGTCCGTGCCAAAGAACTC
>Ga0075439_10714_pt1 | contig 10318 bp, 9 predicted proteins | sample MintriSingleCell_FD_74264 | JGI IMG/M metagenome (GOLD analysis project Ga0075439, IMG submission 74264) | Marine eukaryotic communities from Monterey Bay, USA to study complex ecological interactions - Minidiscus trioculatus JGI Plate_4_G5... | ecosystem: Environmental > Aquatic > Marine >... | reverse complement strand
TTATCAGGTCGACAAGTAGCCGTCTTCACCCTAGAGGCATTCTTCTGCCGTACTGACTTCTTACTCTTACCACGAGATGAAGCGTTACTTTTAGCCTTGTCTCGACTTGCCTTCTCATCTTGATGGTCTACTGAATCAAGATGACGACGGCCTTGTTGATCAGAACGAGCTGCCAATCCAGCAGCGTTGAACAGCGGACGTGGAGTAGTGAACGATGATTCATCAACGTTAATTTGACTTGGGGGATTCATGGCCGGCGGTGGATGATTCGTTGCTACAGCAGTTGCTTGAGAAGATAATGCTAACAAGGATAAGGCATGCTGTAACTTCATCTGTTGTTGAAAGTTGATCTGTGATACCATGGAAGCATGACGGTATTGAGCCTGCTTGTTTAGACGTTCTTGTAGAATAGCAATTTCTAGCCGAAGCAATTCCATCTTTGCATTAATCTTTGAATGTATCTTTGCAGTAAGTCTCGCCGTATATATTTCGGCACAGAGCTGTTCAACTGAGGTTACTGAACCGTATTCCATATTGTTAAGTTAAGTATGGAGTAGATTCGTATAATATCGGTTTGTATCGCTGCTAGAATTGGAAGGAGAAAAAGTGTGCATAAGATATGTCATTTTTCAGTAAGCTGTTGTGGTGATATGAAATAAAAGTTCAATATCTTCCATCGCTAATGCCAAATAATGAAGCATTCCGACTCATTTCGTCTGTACCCTCTCATATCTATGTCCTCTCATATCCACCAACTTTAGCGGACATAAGATGTGCACAAAACTTTTAAACATATGATATGCACAAATTATTTGTTCCTCCTCGCCCTCACCACATAGGATACGATCTCAACTTCTAGCCGCCTAATGATGTGCCGCCTGCTTATTATTGCAACGTGACCATCTCCGTACCTCCAATTAGAAACACTCTCGAGTATACCATCAGCATGTCGTGTCGTCATTGTCAGAGGAACGCCGACGATATCCTCTCACAAATAATACATATCGGCGCGACTCTCTTCACAACATATCTATAATTGCAATATTGCAATAATCAGCTATTCATGAACAACACGACGGACCACTAATATACCAATGTTCAACCTCAACAGTTTAAGTTGGGCAATGACAAATGACAGGAGAGGTCAATGATTATCTCGTGCTCGAGGATTGAGGAGATGCGCCCAACAAAAAAACCACTAGCCGCTGCCGCCGCCGCAAACAACAACAATGGATTGTCCTCTTACCTTCTTTATATATTACCTTGCCCTTCTTTTAGTTCTCTTACCCATCAACTCGTTGCTGTTAACAATGGGAAAGTTGATGAGGTGTCTGGATTCTAGCTGACTGGAACGTTTTGTGGAGTTGTAGTGTAACAATTATACAATTTACTTATTGCACTGTCACTTCTAATGAGTCAGCAGAAAACATTTCTCAGATCGATTTGGCGATCTATCTGTACTTAGCTTTCCCGATGCCGTACTAACTCGCCACTGTTGCTTTGTTGTTTAGGAGTCTTTGCTTTGCTGCTGTTAGCTAGGAGTAGTACCCGGGTAAAGTAGTTCTGCCATGAAAGAAAGATATTATCGAACAAAAGGTGAACAGAGGTGACGCAACAAGGAAAGGATGGTTAAAATGTTTCATATATTCAATACCGACTATTAGGTACATTATCAAACTGTGTAATCATTACCATGCCGATTGGACTACCATTATCCATACTCATTAATGTTTGAGCACCTTCTTCTAACGTTACCTCCCTCTCGATAAGCTTCTTGGGATCGAGCTTCTTATTTTTGACAAGACTTAAAATGGCAGGCATATCATTACCCGCACATCCATGACTTCCTACTATCTCTAATTCCTTCCCGGCAACTACTCCCATTGGAATAATAGGTGGTTTGTGTCCGATTGGCAACCCTACTTGGATCATTCTACCTCCTCTCCTTGTTGCATAGACTGCATTTTCGCATGTAGCTTTAAACCCGGCCGCGTCTATCGATAAGTCAACGCCTACCGTGCCATTCTTATTCGTCAAGTTCATTATACATTGTTGTACATCTTCACTTCTTGCATTGATTATATGTGTGGCACCAACCTCTTTAGCCTTGTCTAATGCTTTGTCTGATACATCAACTGCAATGATTTGTAAATGACTTCCTCCATAGGCTGATGCAATCATGATACAGGATAATCCCAGTCCTCCACACCCGAAAATTGCAATTGATTGTATATAATTTGATGTACCACCCAATCCACCTTGCTGTACTACTGCTCTGTAGGCCGTGGTGAAACGACAGCCTAAAGCTGCTGCTTCTACAAAGGAAACTTCATTTGGAATAATACTCAAGTTGTAATCTGCTCGAGGAATGGCAACATATTCTGCATAGCTACCCAACATAGTAAATCCTGGCTGCTCCTGACGTTCACATATCGTCGGCCTTGAATGTTGACAACACATATTACACTTTCCACAACTTAATATGAATGGTACTGCAACTCTATCACCCACTTTGAACTTTTGTACATTATTGCCAGCCTCGATGATGATTCCGCTAACTTCATGACCGGGTACGAAAGGAAATCCATTCTTTTTAACATAGTCTTGTATATCACTATCATGTGCTTTCCAGCCATGATGATCGCTACGGCATACTCCTGTCGCCATCACTTGCAATATCACGCCATCATTGTTATTAGAAGATAGTGTCGGCCTTGGTATCGATTGAACAGTGATCGGGCCAGAGAATGAACTGTAGACAGCTGCTTTCATCATCATCGTTATCTATGTTATTGTACATATACTGCTCTCTATACCACAAACATCAACACCGCTTATTCACCAAACTTCACAAAAAATGACGGGAACAAAAGTTTTTCCCCCCCCCCCCCCATCATACAGTAATTATTATTTCCCCATCATACAGTAAATAGGGTATCCTAATCTTTTTGATTCATTGCTGTCAAATCCTCCTCATCCTGTCCTAGCCTACTTAGCTTATCGTTTTTGGAAGAGAGATTCATTGTACTGGGGACAAAGGTATATATGTGTCGAAGGTAGAGAGTAACGAATACACACAATTCCATTTAATAAAAACTTAAAAATCTCCTAGGATACCAAACTCTCAAAATCTCTCCACCGCCCCCCACTTCTATTACACCTCGCACCAGATAACATCACGGACGTATATTGCTCGAGGTAGTAATTGTTCGTTTCTTACCGGTCCTTGGATCTGTAATTGTAACTGTCGTAACAGCAGGTGCCGATTGAGTCTCCTCCTTACTGACAGACTGTGCCGCCTGGCGAGGCTTATTCTCCTTCTCAGCCACTGCCGATGTCTGTGCTTGCTGTTGTTGTTGCTGTTGACGTCCTCGATTGACAGGGGCGGCAAAAGTAGCTGGTTGGGTATTACCGAATCGATTAGCAGAACCAATCCTAACACCCGAGGCCTCCGAATTGCCAATCTGTCCAAGAGGTGGAGGCATTTGAGCCGGGGGTTGTCGGACTTGATTGCTTGCTTGATCTGCTTCCACCTTTGGAGGAGAAGTAACTTGAGGTGTTTCCACCTTTGGAACTTGAGGAGGAGGAGAATCACTAGTACTGACTTGCTTTGGAAGTAGCACTGCTGCATTTGATGATGGATTGGGACTTGCTGCCGTCGAAGAAGAAGAAGTAGGTGGAACGCTTGACTGTTCAAGACTTGATAGGAACCCATCATCTCCACCACCACTTGTTGTACTTGATCCTTGTTTCATAACATTGGCCATACTAATCGATTTACCAAATGTTGCCTTCTTCTTATTCGTAACTGATTTGCCAAATGATGAACTGGATTTGGGTGTTGGTCCAGAACCAAAGAGTTGACTACTGCTGCCTTTTAACATTCCACCAGCTCCGCCAGATGATGACGAACCCTTGAAGGATGACTTGCCATAACTCTTCTTGACTGCGGACACGGGTGGCTTGGCTAATCCTTGAGTGGTTGGACTACTGCTCTCTGTCCCCTTTGCAGCAGGTGGCGGTGGTAATGATACGGGTGCAGCTTGCTTCGCCACAGGAGTTACGGGCATAGCAGATGATGTCGAAATTGATGATTCAATGGGTGAAGAAGAGACTGCCCAACCGCCTGGAGATCCCTTCCCAGTAGAACTCTTCTTAAATGAAGACTTGGAAAAGTTCTTCTTCACTGGTACATCACTGCTGCTACCACTGCTGATTGGAGAAGGGGGTGTTTCACTTCCCTTCATTGTTACACTGTTCGACGGCATGGGGGCAGCAGTGGACGAGCTACTACTTGTACCAACACTGCTCCCCATCCCTCCGGCACTAACAGGGGTTGTCGACGACCCTGACATCTTGTTATCAGACACTGGGGTTGATGATTTCATCTTGAACGATCCCTTGGCAAAGCTCTTCCTCACGGGCACGACGTTATCACTACTTCCGCCCATAATATTGCTCTTGGCGGAGTAGGATGGTGTTGGCAGAGCCTGAACTGGTCCATTATCACCACCGCTTGATGTCGGGGACTTGGCTTCCGGTGTCGGCTGCTGTTGAGATGATGATGTTCCACTGTCAATTGCAGATTGTGCAGCCTTCATTGCACCTTTTAATGTCGTCTTTGCAAATGATTTCTTAACTGGAGCCTTGGCTGACGAACCTTTGGTTGGTAAAGAGTTAAACATGGACTGCTGCTGAGCAGGAGGAGGAGAAGTTGCCGCTCCCTTGACAATCTTGGCCATGCTAATACTCTTGGTAGCCTTGACTTTTGACACGGGCGGAGGCGATGCAGTGCCACTAATGCTACGCTGAACGTCCTTCTTCATTGCAGCCTTCTTCTCGGCTACACTAAGCAATACCTCTTCCTTATTCGTTCCTCCCTTTCCACTACTAACCTCTCCCTTATTCGATGACGACGGTGGCAATCCCTTCCAATCTTTACCCTTTTGTTTCGAACTATTCCCACCAGTAGCCAATGTTTGTATCCATGAGGATGCACTTTCTAACTTCCATACCTTACGTCCTTTGTTGTCGAGTGTTAATACCTTCTTTTTAACTTGGGTTGGATCTTCGGTACCCTTGACAATGTTTGACATTGAGATATTCCCTGAAGATGACGATGTGGCGGAGCCTTTCAAGGGTTGAGTAGTAGTAGTAGTCTTTGAGGCTGATACGGCGGCTAATGCCTTCTCACCAAAATTTTCCGACTTAGAGGACTCGTTGGGTGATGCATACTTGGGTGTATCACTTTTCAATCCATAGGGTGTTGGTTTATCAATACCCTTCCATTCCTGTTTCTTCTGCTTCTGATTTGTTGTTGTACCTTCCTTGACAAGCTTTGCCATACTAATACTCTTTTGTGCCTTGACTTTCTCCGTTGGTTTTGGCATTGAACCTTTGAGTGACGGTTCAATTGGCTTCTTCTCTTCAACAACAGCACTACCGCTAGTGCCGCCACTTCTGCTACCAGCTACACTGCCATTATCAATCCTTTCCCAATCACTACCCTTCGGTGGAACCAACTGCTTCGGACTACCATCCTGTAATCCATATGGAGTAGGTGTATCCATCTTCCATTCACTCCTCCTTTGTATATTCTTTCGTGTCATTTCATTAGCTTGATCTTTTACTGATGTACTTAGTATTGACTTTTCACCATTGAGTTCGTCTCCGTTTGATAGGATTGAGGAGGCAATGGTGGCGGATCCGGCTAGTAATGTTGCGGGGAGTATAAATCCTGAAAGATCTTTGGTTATAACAGATGTTAGTGCATCAGATGGTGTTGTTGCTGTTGGTGGTGATGTTGTTGAGCTGTATGTGATATGGGTGTAATGAATGAGAGTTAGAGATATTGAGAAACAAAAGTGTAGCAGTCGGTGGGTTAGAGATGTTGAGATATAAAAAGTGCATATCAATGCACACTTTTTTTTCAACATTGCAATAACAAATCAGTATAGGCCACGAATCAACAACAACACTTACCCAACAGCAACCTTACTCTTACTACCACTTCCACTGCTACTCTTGCTACTCTTATAAGTATCAACAATTGATTTCATAGCCTTATATTCCTCACTAACTTCCTTTTTATTAGATTCTTGTTTCTTGTCAACTACTTCTACTTTAGTAGAAGTAGTTGATGATTCATTAGTAGCAGGCGCTGCTGTCTCACTCTTAACTTCGGTGGTGCTTTCTTTAATCTCGTCACTTTTACTCTCAATATTATCAGCTGTATCTGTATCTGTAGTGCTTTTAGTTAGTTCAGTAGTGGCCTCCTTAGGTAAAGTTGATGCATCGACATCTGTATCTTTGAGTGTTTCAACCTCGGCCCGCGCCTGATTATGTTGATATTTGCAACGTATAACAACAAAGCACAACATATTAGAAAAAGATGAGACACATGAGCATGTTCAATATATATATACCAAGCTTATTGCAATACACATATCACAAAATTAGAATCTCACCTCATTGCAAAAACTAGACAATTGAACAAAACCTAACAAACTTGATATTGTACATTGTTTTAACAATTGTCTACGATTCATATTCTTACTGTTATTACTATCTGCTACATTTTGTTGTTGTGATTGTGTGTCGGTAGTTGTAGCAGTAATAGAAGAGATTGTATCCAGTTCATCATGCACCGTAAGTTGATGGGCACTGCCATCATGAATTTCATTTTTAGTATTTGATGAGTAATTAATCGACCTACGACGCGAAACTACGTTGTTTGACGATGAAGGTGTAAATGATGATACTATCATATTATTGGTAGGTGAATAGAGTGTTGATATCCCCGCTAATACGGGGGTAATAGTAGAGGCCAATCTCATGGTTGTGATATCTTTGTGTCAAAAAAAAAATGTTATGCCATTAAAAGGATTTGTTTGGAAGTGTATGCCATTTTGCCCATGGGCTATCTTTGAAAGTTTTATCGTATCTAAATAAAAGTTGAGATTTAGATTCAGAGTAATAAATATTACTCATAAAAACTTACGTATTTAGATCATAAATATTTCATAGCTCAAATCCGACACGATCAAAGATTTTCAAGATTTCAGTCGGCATCAAGCTCAATAAGCAACTATCTCATCTATCAATTGTCTATCTCGTCTCCTAACCTAAGCAAAGATAATCAAACAACCATGGTAAGGGATATCACATGTATTGTTAAAACAGTGTTGGTGATGATCTTGTTTTATGCGGCGTCGAACGTTGTGATTAATATTTAATTATATCTTTTATACGATTGCTCACACAAAAATTCTGCTCAATCCTCTCTCTACATTTAATATGCATACAAACAACAAACAATACAGCCTCCATCAACATATCATATCGAATATGCCAAAAGTTCACGATCTCAATGTAAAAAGTGTAAAGAGAAGATTGCCAAGGATGTTTTACGTATTGTCACTAGTAAGACTAGTCTTAATTTTTTGTATCGATAGATTCTAAATCGCCTGTGTCTCACGTTGTTAATAATTGGTGTATGTTGTATTATTTGATATGTAGGTGCATATAGCGAAACTCGTGATATGGATTTTGTTAGGTAAGTTTATCATACTACTATACCCTCAACACACCACACTATATACCAATATAACTAATTCTCATACATCTTTCATTCGTTTTTCTATACTTATTTATCCACATATAGCAACTATCATGCTACATGTTTCCAAGTACCCCCACGTGCCATGAAAGTCCGCGTTAGTATTGTTTTGTCATGCAAATTCAAATGTTCAATATGAAGTCTCGATGATTTGGTGATTTGATTGACCTTTACCTGCCTTTATTTGATTGCTTTTGTAATCCACTAGTACTAACATATGTTACAATTTGCTCTTTCCGTCTTCGTAAATCGTGATAACGCGCATCTTCCAGGGCGGGAATGTCAGCTGAAGATTTTGTTGAGGAACATTTAGTTGATAAGACTTCTGATGAGGTAAGAGATATACATCTATGTATCATAGAGTGTGCCGATATGAAAGAGATTAAGGAGAGGGAATAGATTGGGATTGTTTAGAAATTGGATTATTGGGTTTTTAATTGATATATGTTGTATATTGTACACCACTCATATTATCGTTCTTGTTATATCTTTTCCTTTTAGATTTTGGATGATGAAGAGCGGAAGCAGGAGGTTATCGATGGTAAGTTTTGGGGATTTGTTTTTGAGATATGATTTTGTTTTGGTAGGCACTGATGGGATGTTCTAACCTATATCCTCCCATTCAAACATATCAATCGGTTTAAGGCATCTCCGTAAAACCTGTCAAAGCGAAGAAGCAGACAAAGAAGAAACGTAGTGCAAAAGCAATCAAAGCTGAAGAGGAGGAAGAGTATTCACCCGATGACAAGAAGGTCAAGGCTGAGATGGAGGCACAATTCAAGGAAGAGGAGGTTGCTGAGGAAGGGACTGTGGACGTTCAGCAGCAGTGGGTTGGATGGTACGTGTGTACATGTGTATATGTTGTTATATGTCTATACCTATTGTTTTGTCGTATAATATCCCTCTCACACTTCATGTTGTCTATAGTGAAAAGTGCGAGAAGTGGCGTAAACTGCCAGCCGATGTTGCACCCGAGGACTTGCCTGACGTATGGTATTGCAGTATGAACACTTGGAATGTTAGTTTGGCAAGTTGTGATGCCCCCGAGGAGGCTGGAGCCGACGACGATGCGGAATGTTAGACACGAGGGTATCGAGGAAGAAGAGAGATGGGAAAGTATGGCACGGCGGTGATCTGTGTTTTGAATTCGTGGGACGAATACAAACAATGCACTTGACAATATATCCTGCATTGAATGCAGAAGGAAAGAGTAACTCTTACGGTGCCTTAGTAGACTAGAAGACAGTGTCTATAATTCAATAAGTTCATAATTAGTATTTGTTATCCTCAATAGAGAATGGTCTATCCCTCCCGCCGTCCCTTTTTGAATACCCTTTGGCTGTTAACCTTTTGTTCAATAACATCTTTCTTTGAACTAATTTACCCGGCTACTACTAGCTAACCTACTCTAGCACAACGCTAGAGAAAAGTAACTACCATCCAACTAACATGCCCCTTGCTTAGCCTGAAGTGGAGTGAGCAAAATTAAGAAGCTTTCAATCGCCAAAACAAATCGATCTGATTCCCAGCTAGAGAATGCAACTTACAAATTGGCAACACCTCATTCTGTTAAAACAGCAACGAGTTGAAGGGAAAGAGAACTAAAGAAGGCCTTTATAAGAGCAAGGTGATATAAGGATATAAGAAGGTAAGAGGACAATCCATTGTTGTTGTTTGTGGCAGCGCGGCTAGTGGCTATTTTGTTGGGCGTATTCTCAGTCGTCGAGCACGAGATAATCATTGACCTCTCCTCTGCCATTGCCCAACTTAAACGTGTTGAGGTTGAGCATTGGTATCAATGGTATATTATGAGTGGTTTAGTGTTGTTCATGAATGGCTGATTATTTCAATATTGCAATTATGAATATGCTATGAAGAGAGTTGCGCCCGATATATTATTTGTGAGAGGATATCGTCGGCGTATCCTCTGACACTGATGACGACGACGATATGCTGAGGGTATACCCGAGAGTTGGTATTAGAAGATGGTGTACGGAGATGGTCACGTTGCAATATTATAAGCAGGCGGCACATCATTAGGCGGCTAGAAGATTAGATCATATCCTATGCGGTGAGGGCGAGGAGGGACATAAAATTTGTGCATATCATATGTTTAAAAGTTTTGTGCACATCTTATGTGTCCGCTAAAGTTGGTGGATAGAGAGGACATAGATATGAGAGGTTACAGAATGAGTCGGAATGTTTCATTATTTGACATTTGTGATAGAAGATATTGAACTTTTATTTCATATGTCACACAACTTACTAAAAAAAAATGACATATCTTATGCACACTTTTTCTCCGTCCAATTCTAGCCGATACAAACCGATATACGAATCTCTACTCCTTACTTAACTTAACAATATGGAATACGGTTCAGTAACCTCAGTTGAAGAGCTCTGTGCCGAAATATATACGGCGAGACTTACTGCAAAGATACATTCAAAGATTAATGCAAAGATGGAATTGCTTCGGCTAGAAATTGCTATTCTACAAGAACGTCTAAACAAGCAGGCTCAATACCGTCATGCTTCCATGGTATCACAGATCAACTTACAACAACAGATGAAGTTACAGCATGCCATATCCTTGTTAGCATTATCTTCTCAAGCAACTGCAACAACAAATTATCTACCGCCGCCGGCCATGAATCCCCCAAGTCAAATTAATCTCGATGAATCATCATTCACTACTCCACG
>Ga0075439_11401_pt1 | contig 10322 bp, 7 predicted proteins | sample MintriSingleCell_FD_74264 | JGI IMG/M metagenome (GOLD analysis project Ga0075439, IMG submission 74264) | Marine eukaryotic communities from Monterey Bay, USA to study complex ecological interactions - Minidiscus trioculatus JGI Plate_4_G5... | ecosystem: Environmental > Aquatic > Marine >... | reverse complement strand
TTGTTTCTCCATCTACGACGTGTGTGTACTTCCTGAAGTATATGTTGGTCGTATCCCTCATTATTGTTAAAAATTTTATGTTTGAGGAGTTTTGTATCCTCTTGTGCACTTGGATTAATATATGGATATGTAGAACCATGCCCAAGTGTATGTTGTTGTTGTTGTTTTAAGTGAATAAACTAGTCAAAGAGTATATAGTATTACTTCTTCGTAGTCAGTAAGTGGCTAGTTAAGTGTATGTTACCAAGCTACATTACTATAAAGCTATGCCGCTCTTGCCCGCTCTACGCTTTTAATGTCTTGTCTCACTCCACTGCCTGGATGGTGAACATGCCTTCTCTTTAAAAACCCAAGACTTGGTTTAGTACGTGGTGCTTTATCGTTATCATCTTCTGCAAATGAAAAGGAAGAATTGTGCCGTATTTCATCAGATGATTGTGGTAGTAGCTGTGGATCATCTTCTTCTCTTTGTGCTTGGGGTCTAGTGCCTTCTTTGTCAGATAAAGACGACAGAAGTGGCGATGGTGTTGGTTGGTGAGTATCAGCCTTACACGAATACCGATCCTTCATACAAGTAAACTCCTTAATACCAAATAGATTGGCAGCAATGGTATATGAAGCTTGTTCACTCTGAGGTGAAGACTTTATTGATTGTTGAGAAGAGGAAGACTTGATATCGCTACTCGGTGGTGTACTTTTTCCTTTCATGGTCGGCAGTTTTGGCAGTAGCTTACTACCCGCCTTCTTCTTGATATCACTGCTAATATCAAATGAGGTCGAAAGTCCCTTCTTGGTAGAGACAATGGGACTATCTCCACTCACTCCCGAACAGCTCAAAGCTTCATTAATGATATTATCATCATCATTCAGAATCGGATCTCGTACATCTTCTTCTTCCACCATCGTGGTTATTACTGTTGGATGTGATGAGTCGGATGAAGCTAATGTGTTGTGTGATTTCCCAAGTATGTTACTAAGGATGTCATTTGCTGGTGGTAATGGACCATGATCGTCAATGGTAATGTCTGACTTCTTATTTCCCTTCTTCTTTTCACCATCATGTTGTTGTTGCTGTTCATCTGTCTCATCCGAGGTATCAGCAGCCAAGACATTATGCCCTGATAGAAAGGTTCTTTTCAACTTAGCAGTACTACCAGACTTTAATGATTCTTCCTGATCTTTATTTACATTCTCAACACCCAATTCCTTGAGCACGTCTGGATCAATACCCTCGGCATATAAAACATCCTCAAGCCATGAATAGTTTGAGATTTGTCTATCTACTACCTCCTCCTTATTATCCGCTACCTCCTCCTTATTATAATTTGGAACATAACTACTGGTAGTACTACTGCTTCGAATAAGACCCATTTCCTTTAATACATTTACGTCGTATTGTCCATCTTGTGTATTGTTCATGATATCATCCATTAATGAACTTCTTTCATTTCTTTCAATTGAGACATCTATAAATCGTTCGGTCGGTGGTGTTTGCGTTCTTCTTCCTGTGACATGATATTGTCCTCCTGATGATGGCTGTGACTGATTATGATGTGTATTCGATTGTGGTAGAGATTGGTTAGACTGCTCCTGAAGCGATTGTTCAATTGCTTGTGTTATATCTCTTTGTTGTAAAAGTAAAGCATCAATCTTCCAACTTTCTTCTTCATCATCAACATCATCATTGTTTGGTTTCAGTTGATGTATATCTTCATGTTGATGTTAATTCTGTAACTGACTTTGTTCAATGTGTTGTTGCATTGTTGATAATCTAACTGGCAGTTGTTGCAGCTGGTTGTGCATTATACCCTCCTCTTCTTCTTGTTGATGTGAATCATTATTATAATCATTTCGTGTCATAGATGATATTCGACACTGGGCAGCATCCGTATCACAGGTATCACGCGGTATACTAACCTGTGCATTTATTATATCATAATGCTGTGGAACTACAGTCATTGTACTATCTCCGTGTCTTCTTCTTTGTCGATAAAGAACTTCCTCCTCAGATGTTGCAGTTGATGATTGCAACGAATCACTACTACTGTACGACGAAGAAGACGATGATGCTATCTCACCACTGCTACTACCGCTAATATCTTGTATCTTCTCTCTATCAACGCTATCTTTGTTTGTAGGAGGAGACCTTTTAGTAAATCTATTTATAATCTTCTTACTGCCTGTTATCATGTCAAGCAAATTATGTTGATTTGATGATCTTTGAGTATCTTGTTGTGTAGGTAGCTGTATTGGTTTAGGTGTTAGATATACACGACGATTATTAGTATTGTTGTTTCTCCGTGTATGTGCCTCTTCTCTAGTACTAACCTCATTGACTGGCATATGGCGTAGAGATTGACGTAAATTGTTGTAATAACTCTCTTGACGAGACATTTTGCTGTGGTTGTGTTGTTTTCAGTTATATATGCAATGATGTTGCTGTTTAATATACAGGTCATCGACGAGAGTTTAATGACGTACTAGCTGTATATTGCCATTCATATGGACTACATATCTTCTTCTCTCAATAGACTCTTAGCAGGATTCGGTTCCATCATCGCATTGCTATAATGAACTGGCGATAGAACGGTTGCAAGTCGCAAGTTGAATAGATTAGAAGATTACTCTAGTTTGCTATTGTTGCTAGCAAAGGTACGCTCACTCTTCTTACGGAAGTGGCGTAGCTGATTGTGTTCTTTGTGGGGGGCAGCAGTATCGGCGAGGACAGTGGCTACCAAAGAAACACACACACCTGCAAATATAATTTGGTTTTTTGAACACATCTTATGCACTAGGAATTTATAATCGATTGGAATACAATAATACCTAGTACTTCGTTTATACCGAAGATATACCAGAGTTTTAATGAATGCAAGGCGATAGTAGATTTTACCAAACATATTTTATAGTACGATATTGATATTATATTAGAGAATTCATTTTATAACATCATCGCTTTCAAGGTAGTATCAGTTTAGTAGTATTGGGGTATCAGATTATAAAACAAGATAAGTGTGCTTTTGATAGTTAGTACAGGTTACTTAGTACTTATCACACGCATACACTGGCACTTACTACAACAAACAAAGACTCATAGTATGGATGATAAAACAGCTGATGAATGCGGCATATGTTTGGAGACACTAACAGCTGCAGTTACTCTTCCTTGTACACATAAGTTCTGTGCTGATTGTTTGGATGGGTGGAAATCAAAGTTTGGTGCTTCTCTTTATAAAAACGATAATATCAATATTAAGAAAGAGAGGAGCAAGTCATGTCCTTTGTGTAGACAGAAGATCCCTCCATCAAAAGATATGCTAATTCAATTAGAGTATCATCGTGCAAATAAACGTAAGTCGGAGGAAGATGGTGATACATCTTCGGAAGATTACACACGTAATTCGATCATTATCAAAGAATTGGAAGCAGAAATTGGCACTTACAATGGCACAGGCCTAGATTATGATGGTTGTATAGAAATGCCTGTGCATATCGTCAATGCGGTGAGTAATAATGATATTAAAAGTGTCATGGATTGGTTGGGATCTCCCGTTGATAAGAAGAAGTTATGCGCAAGACAACCCGATCTTTTAAACTCTACATTAGTACACTTGGCTGCTAGCACTGACAATTCTTCCGACTTGCTGAGGATACTGTTACAATCCGGGGCAGATGTTAACGCATTAAATGCGAAGGGATGGAATCCTCTTATGCTTGCAGCAATAGATGGTTTCGAGCGGGCTAAGATATTATTGGAATGGGGTGTGGAGATAACTTTACCAAGATGCAGTTTAAATGCGCAAGAAGGCTTGAGACTATCTAATAAGGATGCATTCATTCTGGCGTTGAAAAACTCTAGAATTACCAAATTAGCCAACCTTGTATCATCAGAGTTTGGCGGTCGAAGGTGTGAGGTAATCAATCTACCGAATCATCCACAGTTGAATGGCAAGACATGTGTAGTAGAAAAGCATGTTACCAAGAAGGACAAGTATAAGATCATATTCGAGGGATCGGGTAATCCAGCACTCGTCGGTCCAAACAATCTCAAGCGTCGGGATAGAACTCCTCTCGATTGTGGGTATTATATCACGTTCAAGAATGGTAGAATGTCTCGTCGAGACTTTGCTACAAAAGAAGAGTGTCAAGCATATGTATCTTCCTTAGGTGGAGATGTAAAGGGGACTGTGGAGGAGTTGGCAAGTTTGAAGGTATGATTCTATTATAGATAATGATTAGTGATGAATCAAACAATCATGAGACTGGCCAGAATAAACGGTACGAGGGTGCTATATTATTACCCTGGTACTACGAGAATAGCTTTATCAACCCTAAATCTAAGTTTCAATTATCATGAATCGTCTATCTATGCCAATCTAACGTGAGGAGTGTCTATAATAATTTATGTTGCAAAGGATACCACACTTATGAGGTATCCCGCCCCCTAATGTTTGGTCCCTAATGAGATGCTGTGGCTGGAGGGAAGAGTTGTAGAGAGTGGGGGTAAATAACTTATAACTTATGGTACACGACATGACATTACATTAATTTCATACAAGTATAACTCCTCAAGCGGTTTTCTCTACTTCTTTGCTTGGCAGAAAAAGGAGCACATTCACATATTCTACACTTCTTCTTCTCTTTAGAATAGGCTGCATTCATCGGGACATGCCTCTTTTGCTGTCATCGGGCCACATGACGAATCATACAGTGGATCATCAGTGCATTTCCTCTTGCGGTAACAAGTACCAAAGCCACCTAGTTTTTTACATCTCTGCCTCTTTCTCTTTGCTACCCAGGAGCAATATCTTACACGACCATTACCTGACACAAAGTACCATTCGTCGATGTTACAAACAGGGTTTGTGGTTGAGATACTACTAGTAGTAGTAGCTTGAGAACTTGTGGAACTGGTTGTGGCTTGTTGGGTAGTTGTGGCAATAGTGGTCTAAGAAGAGAGATATTTGGATATGATCAGAAGGTTGGGTTAGATTATCATCTGACACGAAAAGTACACATCATATGCACACTTTTGATCGATTAAGTAAACTCACGGATGATGCGGATGATGTTGTACTAGCTTCGGAGGTGCTGGCCGCCGTCGAAGTGGAACTAGTCTCAGAGGTTGTAGCAACAGTTGAGGATGCCTGAGAACTTGTTGTGCTAGATGTCGTGGTTTGAGGCAATGCAGTGCTTGTGGTACTGGCTTCAGGGGTTGTGGTACTAGTTGAAGTAGCCAAAGTAGATGTAGATGTTGTAATTTCTGGCTCTTCCACTGCTTCATACGTCACGCTAATATCCTGTGGCGCAGTGCAAGTTCCTCCAAAGTACAAACCCAATACACTACCCACTTCATAATCGGAAGGACATAAGTTTGAATGTTGGTTGGTTTGCGTTTCCAATAATTCCCAATCCTCCGTGTAAAGATAGTGTACCACTTGCCCATCACTGAAACTTTCCATACCAACAATGTAGGGAGTCTCGGGTAGTAGAGTAGTTACGAAAGTACGGCTCAATTCCCAATTCTCTTGCGGATAGGGTGTCCTTCCGCCATCGTAGGAATATGTTGCTAGCTGTATACCTCGACAGTCGGGTGTGTCTCCACTTCCACAATTGGGTGCACTGTGTATATCTTGCAAACGTCTCCAAACAAACCTATCACTATCGTTCTGATGACTACCGTTACATCTAGCCTTACCCACTAACTTATTCCAGTCATAGTACTCGACAGAATCATTATTAAAACAAGAACCACCTTCATAATCGGCCGCAGCATCAGGGAAGGTCACCTTCGTAAACCACTTAGATTCACTACTAATACCCCAATTTGGTCCGGTGCAAATCAAACCAAAGAAGCGGCAACTCTTTGGACTAGCATAATGATCTCCGGCTTCGACTGTGTATGTTCCATCGATAAGGGCATCGACCGATAAGCTACCGAAGAGAAGGATGGACGTGGCCACTGCATATGAACGTCGTACCATTGTGTCGTTATTGATATTGAATATTTTCATTGTATAATATTGATTGTAGTAATGAGTTGATGTATATTAAACTTTAATGCGCATATTATTGTATAATTATGGGTGTTATAGAAGGGCAGCCGCAGTAGTATAGGTCGTGATTGAATTACACCTGCCCAAGTTGCCTACTTTCGACAATAGAAGAGACATATTATTCTGTAATAAGAGATGCTAATCCATTCTATCTGACACGGCTGGTTCATTCAGAGGCGGATTCAAATTATTGCAAAATGTCTTTGCAAACATCAATGGATATCTCTAGACCACGGACGACGACAGCAGTGTATGCATAAAGCTTCGTAGAGCATTCTGACTATTATATAACTTGCAGCCAATATGTAGAGGAGACCGCTGCCGCTGCCGCCGCTACATATTAATCAACCACACTACATGAATATGTACATCTTCTTTGTAGTGTTTAGTTTTCATTTGGCATGAAACTCCTTATAAGACTCGAGAACCTATCGTACCAAACTCTAAATGAATGTGCTGCAGATATGTACGATATTGCTATTCTATTGCAATAAAAGCATTTCATATACCATCAGTACTGTTACTATATCTATACATAACGCCCTTTCGATCGGTAGTAGTTTGGTGGCGGTTATCGTTACCATTATTAAGCACGAGAGTAGATTTTGCCAAACATATTTTTGTGCGTATCTTAAGCACACCTCAATAATAAGTATCCCGACTATTACACAACTCGATAAAACCTGAAGCGTACAATAATCCATACCTATATCAAAAAGAACAAGAGAAAATTTGTATTCATTGCAATATCAACCACCTGACCGGCATCAATCTACGGCAAAGAGACATATTGATTGAGTATTGCAAAAGATATTAATATTATAAACTATTCAGGGGCTCTGTGCATATCGTGAAAAAACATTGCAATATGATGGATGATCAAGCAGCAAACAATGAATGCGGTATATGTTTAGAGACATTAACGGTAGCAGTAACATTACCGTGCAATCATAAGTTCTGTGCCGATTGTTTGGATGGGTGGAAGTCAAAGTTTAGTTCTCTGTCTGTGTCTTCTCTCAAAGAAGAGAAGAGCAAGTCATGTCCGATGTGTAGAAAGAGAATCCCTCCGTCAAAAGATATGCTAATTCAATTAGAACATTATCGTAATCAGAAACGTGAGCTGGAGGACAGAGGTGATGCATCTTCGGAATTTTACATGACAATAGTAGCAAATATCAAAATATTAGAAGCAGAGATAGGCACTTATGATGGGAAAGGCCTAGATTATGATAGATGTATAGAACTACCAACATACATATATAATGCAGTGGAGACGAATGACATTAAGAGAGTTATGGATTGGCTGGGATCTCCTGTTGATAAGACGAGATTAAATGCAAGATATCTGGGTAATCTGAACTCCACATTAGCTCACTTGGCTGTTCATACGGCTAATTCTGACTTGCTGTCGATACTATTGCAATACGGGGCGGATTTCAACGCATTGGATGCTGCGGGATGTAATCCTCTCATTCTTGCTGCAACAAATCATAGTTTCGAACAGGCTAAGATATTGCTCGAGTGGGGTGCAGAGATGTCTTTACCCCATTCCTTTTCGCATCTTCAAGAAAAAATTGGATTATCTGATAAGGAAACATTCATTCAGGCATGCATTATGGTTGGGGATAACAAAGTGGCCAACCTTGTATCATCAGAGTTTGGGGGTCGACGATATGAGGTAATCAACCTGCCGAATCATCCACAGTTGAACGGCAAGACATGTGTAGTAGAAAAGTATATTGCAAAAAAGAGCAAGTATAAGATCATATTCGAGGGATCGGGTAATGCAGCACTTGTCGGTCCAAATAATCTCAAACGTCGGGATAGAACACCATTGGATTGTGGGTATTATATCTCGTTTAAGAATGGTAAAATGTCTCGTCGAGAGTTTGCAACAAGGGAAGACTGTCAGGAATATGTATCTTCATTGGGTGGAGACAGAGATGTAAAGGATACTGCAGAGGAGATGGCAAGTCTGAATCTATGAGAGATTCTACATTAGACGATTGTGGCTGTGGTAAATAAAAAGATCTACGGATTAACACCTGGGAAGATTCGAGATAGGAGTAGGTAGTTAGTAGATAGGTCATAAGGATAAGCTGTGTATCTTGTTGTACGCACTATCTCTATCTATAGATAACAACAACTATATTAATAGATACGATATATGACAATGTTGATTTCATGAGGGAGTGTTGCTTGAAATTCTCACATTCCACATGTAAGTATTTCAGCAAATCCAACTCTCATAAAAAATAATTGAGCGAGGCCATAGGCCATAAGATGTGACGTTAGCTTACCTACTTGATATTGCTATTCTATTGCAATGTAAGCATTTCATATATCATAAGTACTGTTACTATATCTATACATAACGCCCTTTTGATCGGTAGTAGTTTGGTGGCGAACATCATTGTCATTAACTTGAGAACGAGAGTAGGTTCAACCAAATAAATATCTTTTTTTTGTTGTTTTAAGAGACAGAAGTAAGATACTATGTCTCAACACTTTCCTCCTCCTCAACAAAGCAGATACATTTCAAATAAAGCAGAAGATACAACAAAGTATATATAATACAATAACATCAATAAATAAACAACTTAATCAAATAATAATAATTCAACATGAAATCAGAGATCAAGTTGGTGATTGCATTCTACGCGTCTCTGGTGATTGGAGCCGTCCTCCTAGGGTGGGTCTACTTTTTCAGCCTGACGAAGCAAAGAAGATATTCAGTGTTTGTGGTATACATGACGATCTTGACATTGGCATTGAATAGCCGCTACTTTATCGATGGTCCGAGTGCATCAATCGCCTTTTTTACTGGATTCTATGATGTTTTGCACAACTTTGCATCTGACAACACGACAACTGTTTCCTTGATTCCCTGCATTGAAGGGGAGGCCTGCTCTATATTCGATGATTATCTACTACATCCGAACTGGGCAGTGGCATTCTATCACCGCTTTACCTCGGGGAGTACAGCATGGCGGACGAAATTACTACTATGTCATGTGGGATGCAACACGGTCGCCTTTTTGCTAATGACATTCCAAATCTACATTCCTGGGCAATATACGATAGGCAGCAGCAATGTCGATATGAACCGACGACATCGGATAGTGGGTCGTCTTGCTAATATATCTTTGGTTGTTGGGGTTACTAGTGCAATCTTTCTAGCACTGGAACATGGGAATGTCGAAGAGTATGGAGGAGTGTGGTCTAAGTATGGATTCTTATCCATGGCTGTGTTTGCACTGGGGACTGCTGCCAAGGGCATGATCTCTATTTTGCTACCACAAAAACTGACATTGTCGGACGTACAAACACACAGCCAATGGATGTTCCGATGTGCAGGCAGCATGTGGGGGAGCTTTTGGATTTTCCGAGGATTAGAACTGTTTCTAGGTCCTTTGTTGACATCCTATCGCGTATTGTCGTTACAGCTTTGCATGTGGACTTCTGCGCCTCTGGGCATTCTGGTTGCCGAAATAATCCTAGCCACGGCTCCGTCATGGAAGGATGGTGGGGTTTCTATTATCAACACAAAGGGAGTCAAACAATCATGAGACTTGCCAAAATAAACGATACGAGGGTGCTACATTATTACCTTGGTACTACGAGAATAGCTTTATCAACCCTAAATCTAAGTACACAATTATCATGAATCGTCTATCTATGCCAATCTAACCTCTTCCTCACCAATCCCCAAAGCCTATAACCCAACATAAGAAGGTAAACATCAACGCCGGTACTAATTTATCCCTCTCACTTCGGTTCGTTAAACCGACGCGTCTCCATCTTTATCATCTCCTTCTCCTCCAGCGGCTTCTTTCATTGGAGGTGGCATGGCTGGAACTACACCGCCCTGCTGAGCATACTGGGCAAGAAAAGCGTTCATGGCAGCAGGATTGCCCTGTGCACCACCCGCTAACATACCATATGGGGAATTGAAGTTAAGCTGTGGTGTACCATTAGCGGTCATATTAGGATTCTTCCCACCCGTGAGGGTAGTTAGAGATCCTGCACTTGGTCCTGTTTGATTGTTTGAGAACGATCCTCCCGAACCTGAGTTACCTCCATCTCCCATGCCTTGTTGGAAACTAGCAAATGATGGCAGGGAAACTTGATTTGGCATTCCTTGTTGAGCAGCGGCAACTTGATTCTGTAATAGCATAGCCAGTTGCTGTTGTCCATGCGGTGATATTTGCTGCTGCTGTTGTTGTTGACGCTGTTGCATCATCTCTTGTGCCATGGCCATTTGTA
>Ga0075439_14294_pt1 | contig 10343 bp, 3 predicted proteins | sample MintriSingleCell_FD_74264 | JGI IMG/M metagenome (GOLD analysis project Ga0075439, IMG submission 74264) | Marine eukaryotic communities from Monterey Bay, USA to study complex ecological interactions - Minidiscus trioculatus JGI Plate_4_G5... | ecosystem: Environmental > Aquatic > Marine >... | reverse complement strand
TAATTACTTGGCTGATGTTGCGATGGGACATTTTGTGGTCTACCTTGACGATGCATATCAGCAGGAGACATGCCGCCATCTCTACTATTATTGAAATAACTACTCATATGAATATAATAATATTATTAGCATGATCAGTTGTGTGAAGATACACTACAACTCCTTTCTTGTATTCAATTCATAAAAACTGGCTAAGAAAAGTCAGAGACCCTAAGAATACAATAACAAGAAAATGAAATCCACTTATGGTATCCTTAAAATGAAAGTCCTCGGTATGTTATTAGATATCAATATGATGTACTGCTATATTATCTATGCCAGCCGGTGGTGGTATCTACCGATGGTCACTGCCGGTACAATTAATGTATTACTATATATCTATTAGACCATAGGCGACCCATATCAATATACATCATTAACAAAACACATGCCACATAGTTTGTTAGTCAAGGCAAAGGTTGACTATGCAAGACAGAATTGTCTTATAGGTAAAGTTGGGAAGGTCTCGAAGGTGTATTATAAGATGATGGGATATATTATTAACTAAAAGTAAACCACCAAATCGCTAATGCAACTACCGACGGCGGACAATATTCACGAGTATGAGAAGAGATGAAGAAGAGCATAATAACCATTAGTTTAGTTATTAATGAAGTTGCTAATGAAGTAGATGGTGCACGAAGAGAGAAGAGAAGCATCATTTGTACAAAGGTGAGGCAAAATGATTGGTGAGCAAAAAAGATACCACCCATTATATTTAGAACTGTCCTATTGTATCATATCACATGACAAACTATTTATCATGATGGAGGGGGCGTACTACTACCAACAGCTGCAGAAGTAACAGTGATGATGAAGTGAATCTTTTCAGTTTCACCCCGATTATAGTTGAAATCATCCACCACCCTTTGCCCTTGCAAAACTCTATTGTAAACATCACCTCTTCCACCACGAATTGCTACATTATTAAAATACTGCCATTGATACTCCAACCTCTTCCTCTCGGATTCATCCATGTGCGTCAAGCCACACCTATGAAGTATGGCCGAAGCAGCGGGTCCATAGTACCCTGCGAACCATACCCATTGTTGTGCTGCTGAAATCTCCTGAGCAGATTATCAGTTTGGCCAACATATGCAGTATTGAAATCTCTCATGGATATCAACATGTAAACGAAGCCGGTATTATCATTGGGTATTGGAACATTACACGGTCGATAGGGATAATGTTGGGTGTAATCGATTGTTCGGGGAATGCGCACATCCGATGCATCGGCGGTCAGAGTTTGCAACATCTGAGTAGTATAGTCGGTCCATTGGGATTTAATGCAAATCAGATCATACATGGCATCGACGGCCTCGGTTCTATTGGTAGTAACGATGATAGTATCTTTTCCTCGGCGAGTTCTGCTCAACATGACAACTATCTGTGCCTTCTCCCAAGGCCGGCAATCCCTACTGAAATCAATGGCACACTTGCTGAGAGTGTTACCGGTCTGCTTATTAATAGTCGAGGCTCCAACGGGACGGATGGAGTACTGCTTCCTATACCCCATCATACCAGAGATGCTGACTTCACGCCTTGGGGAGGGAGATACAGTTACCATCTTCCAATTCATTGCAATGAGCTCATCCTCGGTGGGTATGCGGTCGGTAGTATCCAAATGATATATCCCCATGGGGGAAACAAACATCTGAATTGGAGATTTGTTGCGCACTTGCTCCTCCGAAGGAAGTCTAGTCATCAGCAGTAGTTGGGATTGGAAGAACCCCTGCCCATTGATCGTGGCCTCGAACTGCGCACCCTCAAAGAAGAGCAGCCTTGGCGGCTCTTTCAGATTCTTGTTCATCGACTTGATTAGCTGCTCGGAATTGGCAGGGACATAGTCGGCTCTCGATCCTATCCTGTGTTGGAAGTCCTCGGAATCACACAATCTAAAGTTGGTGCCGTCTTGATGGAATCTCGTCACGAGGGATTGGACATAGTTGCTGGCAGCCTCGAATGCCTTCACCCGTCGGGCAAACATGAGCTGCGTGTTGGGGGTAATCTCCGGAGCATCGAATCCATCAACAAATGTCAGAGTATTTAGCACAAGATGCTTGAACTCCTTCCTCAACGCGGCATCGCTCCTCAGCCGATCTGGGTACATCCTTGTGATGTTCTGTATCCTCTGGAAATCGACGTCGTCGTGAGCCCGCACGGAGTGCTTCATCTCAACCAATATAAAATTAGTTAAGATAAGAGATGATACCAACAACGGCAGCCCATTGACGGGGTCCAACTGTTCTGGATCCATAGTTTGTATCACTAGTACGCCCCCAAAAGGACGGCTGCTGCGCCGCAGTTTCATCATCATCACATTCAATACCGACAGTTGCTCCGCAGCCATCTGGCCTGACTCATCAATAAACAAAACATCCACGGTTAGTAAAGTCTGCAGGAAAGAGGCCTGATTCTTACGACGAAGTTTATCAATGGCAAGCTCTACAAGGCGATGTACGTTGCAAGAAGTTTTGGTGCTCCACCCCAGCAGCTTGTGCAAGTGAATACCTCCAAGTAGAGTCGCCCTGGTACCCATAATGGCGGAGGTCATTACCCTCAATCCCTTGGACATTGCATACAAAGTGATCAATTGCATGATGTATGACTTGCCACTGCCGGGCACACCAAACACAATCAGATTCTTGACATACGTCAGAGCACCTTCGCCACACTGCGCACAATACCTGTTTATCAACTTCTTCGCCAAAGACACCACAAAGCGCTGCTCCTCGTAGGATCCCTGACTCTGATGAGGATGGCGGAAGAACGGGTTCAGAGGATCCCATCTCAAAGGGTGCATCTTAGTACAAGACTTTACTGCATCTCGAGCCGGAATGTTCTCATGATTGCTCAGGGTAGAGTAAATCGATTCCAAATGATTGTTCTTCTTTTCCTGCATGAAACTATGCAGGGCAGTATCCTTCGACATGTACATATCAGTGAGCAGGCACGGAGGTATGTCGCTGGCAGGTATGTCGTTCCTCACCAGGAGGCTAAAAAACAAATTCCACGCCTCAATGATGTAGTCCCGAATGACGGTCATCGTAGCTGGCTGGTAGGGCAGTATATCTTTGATGACCTTTACTATAAGATCGATGGAGTACTTTCGAAGTGATGCCTCGTCAGTGTGATTCCCTATCAACTTCGCTGCAACCAAGCTCTCTCGGAAGGACCCAGCAACCTGAAAGTCTAATTCTGTCTCAAAACGGCCGAGGGATAGTAGAATATGCAAGAGGAACTCGGTGGGGTGGCTCGGTTTGATGCTAGAGAAAACAACAATGGGGAGGAGTTTATCTTCTTCCTCGGCCACAAAATGGGACAATGTAATCCGCCGTTCCTTCACATCGGGTAGGACGCTCATGAGGTGCTGCCTCAGCTTCCTGGAATAGGCGTATCTCAACGAGTCAGCATCCATAGCCGACAAGTATACAAGCACTTCTTCCAGTGCCCTGAACCGTAGGCGAAACCTTCTCCCTAGAACATCTATCCAATGAGAAGTTGTTACATTAGCAGTGATCGCCTCCTTCATTTCGGTAGTAGTCAGTCCTTTGGCATCAACAACAAACCATCGATAGTACTGCTTTAGCATATCAAACAATTCCAACAGTTCAGTTGCTCTGAGTCCAAACAGCGATATGGAATCATACCTAGACACGGCGACGTCCGTCCCTCTATAAAGTAAGAGTTGATTGGCCCTCAGATAACGGTCGGTATCGGTTATCTCTTCCAACCTGACCAAATGAACCGCTGGAACCAAAGAAGAAACATCGGAAGGGGAATTAGCAGGATTGCCATCGCCAACTAAGTTACCCTTGGAATCGATAGTAATCTTGGTAGTGGATCTCATTTCCAGTGGCGTCGTCTGTATCCTCTCAAAGGTGTATGAACACATGATTTCGGAATAACCAAGAAGGGGTTGCATCATCTCAGGAACCGCTATCCCTCGGCCAGTGGGGTGGTTTCTATCCCTTGAATTGTTAAACGCCCTCTCTTCATTGAGTCTCGACCGATTAATTTTGGTATTGTGAAGGAATTGTCTATCAACATGATACCCCGCGCCCGTGTGAGGATCCGCTCGGATGACATGTTGGTTGCCTTTGTCCAGCTCAACTACGTACTTTACGACATACCTTGCCACCCCATCCGTTTTTGTCATAACCTGGGCATTCTGCATGGACCGTGTGGCGGCAAAGAACTTTGGGATGACCGGAGACATCCTACATCTTGCACCCGGATCCACAATACCCCTGTGACGATGAGGAGTAAAGAGCTTATGATGAAACACACCGTCAGGGTTGTCTTCAGAAGGCGGAGTATACATCCCAGCCTCTTCTAATATATCCAGGCAAGCAGGGACCTTCTCCCAATCAAATTTGAATGGGATGAGATCATTCTTGAGAGGTGTGATGCTGTCAAACACTGGGTGGGGTATTCTACACTGCAGGCTCTCCTGCCCGTCCTTATCATTAACTTTCATCATGCACCGAGGGGTATGTACTTTGTGAGTCAAGACGCGATCAGCCAATTTGGTGAACTCATGCCAATCATTCTCTGAGCTGAAAAGCTCTTCTTCTATGTATTCGGGGATATCTTCCGTGGGAAACAAACTACACACATCGCACTTTATCAAATCGTATACGAGCGTTTTCAGTGTCTCATTACTCTCAAGAACGTCCTTCTTCAAGCCAAGGAGACCGTGAATGTGTGGCAAATTTGCGGCATCATCTTGGTACTCGTCACGCCAGAATGAATGTCCCACTTCACCTGTTGCCGAGTTCACACTGAATGTTATATACTCGAGCCACAGCTTTCGTGCCTCCATCCAACACCTAAGGAGAACCATCCCGTACGCCTGCTGGAAGGACCGACTCACCTCTTTTTGTTGAGCTTTGGTCATTTGGGAATACCCATCGATGAAAGTGGTCCATTCCAAACTCTCTTTGTGCTCGTACAGATGCGCCACACCCGGCCAAGTCGCTTGATTGCAAGTAAAAGTACAGAACAAGTCAAATCTGTGGTGTTGCTGGACAGCCGCTAAGTCGAGAGCTGCCTGGTGACTGTCTACACCTTCGGTGAGCCGAGTGTGCTTAGTATCTCGCACTGACATCCCCAATGGCTCCATCAGGTCCACTTTAAACCCAAGCCGGTTGATCAACCTTGAATCGACACCACTTGCAATTTTGTTAGATTGAATGTCATATCCAAAGGCAACCATGTTGGGGCACGTGCTGGTGGATGAGCTCGAATGAGTGAGCAGATTTCGCACTGTAGATAAAGTGGAAGCCATACCATGCGGGTTGTGTTGGGTGGAATAACAGCTGAGAGGTAAAGCTCCCAACACGGCTGCCGGGTCATCTGTAGCACAAGCATAGAAATGACCTGGGAATAGTGCACCCATGGGATACAACAATGGCCACGAACACCCTCTCATCGTCGATGTCAACTTCTGAAGGAAGTGCCTTTGGGGGATGGTCCCTTCTATTCGTTTGTTGTAACGGGTGCAGCACGACCCGAGTTGATTCAATATTACATGGCATGGGACAGTCGATGTCATAGTGTCCTCCGACTTGTATCTAGGAGTGAATTCACGAGCAACTTCTCCAGCGTCAGTACAAAAAGGAATCATATCTTCATCATCACTACAATGACCCCTTTCCTCTTCCAATGGATTATAATTTCCAGATGTAAGATAATCATCAAAAACCTCTTCACCACGCAGTTCAAACCTATCGTCATCATAATTCTCGTTGACACCGTCACCGCGTCGCTGTTGTATAAGCTGCTCAAGCAACGACACTGAAGTGGGGGGTGTATCCTCCTCCGACTCATCATCCGAAACATCCTCATCAGAGACAAATCGATCATTACTAGACTCACCAGTTTCAGTCGGCGGATCAAGTGTGGTGGTTCTATTGATTGGTAAGTTGTCATAACACTTCTTGCATATCCTCGTCCTGCATTTGAAATTACAACATCGAAACAACTCAACCCCTCTTCCGCAGATGATACAACACCGCTTGAGTTTCATTCTGTAATTCGTCAAAATGAGAGGAAAGGAGTTGCATTTGCAATACACGTGTGACTGCCCTCCTACCGTACGAAAGAATTTCAATCGGTACTTCTCCTCCTCCAAGCCTACCAACCTCACATAAACACTAACATATGAGAAGTATCCGCGGTAGCTATCGCATCTCAAGTTATCATAGGCGTTGCCATCATTCAAGCAGTGAGTCATGAATGGACTACCCACTCGGCTATCCTTCCAAAATCTGGAGAAAGATCTACCATGTCGAACATATCTAACAGCCTCAAACATATTAGTTGAAACACCATTCTGCCTAGTGCCAGTTGTCTCAGGAGCAACACCCATACACATGATAACCCGCAGCTCATATGTTTCATCTCCAACACATATCTTATCATGCTCAGCGGTTGGTTTAACATTCCTCACAACAATAACAACATCAGAAGGAGATTGTTCACTGAAGAGAGAAAAGTCGGTACTTGATCGGATAGATATCAGAGGAAACTCATCCGGGGGAAACAACCGACGCCAGAAGTTTACCCCAAACTTATAGAACAAATGAGGATTAGATGTGTAAGAACCAGTGTATTCGGTCATATCTTCAGGAGTGTATGTATCTAACAGCTCCAGCATATTCTTAGCAGCCTTGTCTTTGGATTGCAGAAAAGGAGAGCCTCTCGGTGAGGCGACATTGTCATGCCTCATATATCGGCTTTGCAAATGAGAGAGCATATGCCCATCCCATCCATCATACCTATATGGTCCATTCCGCTGAGTCATAGCAAACCACAGCTCCTTGCAACCAATAATAGCACCAGCAACAGACCAAAGCATCATGGTGGGACTACCAGCCTTTTGCTTAGTATACGAACTCACAGGCTGAAATGGATAGCCATATCCTGACCTATCTTCCTTTTGCATTATATTGATCAATGGAGACCACGAAGGCTTGACAAATATCAATCTTTCCTCCATCTGATTAGTATCACGGTTTCGGCGCCGGGCAACAACATGGATATTATTATCAACAGAGCCACTAATCTGAAGACGTATACTATCAAGCAAAGGCACATATGTTGCACCTTGCATACACTGCTCCACAACGGGGGATGGATAGAGCATCTTTGCTTTCTCATGCAAATTAGACTCGAATTCAGGTGGAACAATATTTTCTTGTACATACCTACTCAACAGCATACTGATATCACCCCGGTGAGCTAATGATAATGTTTCGTTCATACCCAACATCACTGATCCTTTCTTGAACCTGCCTGTTGAGGTGACATTCATCGAATCCACCCCACTATACGTAGCCAACTGAGCCGTCATACGATACCCCGAATTGAAAGCTCCCTGCTTCTGAGACATGACGGTCCTTGGTTGAATTACTACTGGACTTAGCTGATCGCTATCTTCGGAGCTCAAGTTGTGGAAAGGTTTCCGAGGAATATGACAATGGAGTCTCCTCCTCGTGTATCTACTTTTATGATGACGGCATGTCATAACCATTAATCCTCTTCCTTCAAGCAATTGCAGAGATGGCATAATGATCCAATTCTTGTTCAACAGAAGCTTATCATAGTCATTATTCGGTCGAATAAAATCATCCCTTGACGTCTCGACAGTGTATATGTCAGCAAAATCCTTTCCAGATGGCAAATTTAAGACCACCTTACGAAGATGATGCTGAATGAGCAAGGCCGGGTTCATATGCTCCGCTAGAAAGCAAAACTCAGACTCTCCAAAAGGACAAAGCACATCAGGCACCATACATGTCTTCCCATTCTTGTCTACCCGCATCACCCGCAGTAGTTTCGTCAAATCGTACTCTCTCACACTTTCGTGAAAATGGCGGACATCCATAGTACGATCGACAAAGAAAGGTATCGAGTCCAAACAACCTTCATAAGCTTGAGGCAGTACAAAGTCACTATCCGATTCATCAAACCAGTAAGGACGAATAGATGCAGGTACAAACCTCCACAAATAGGACGGATCATATACAGTATGAAACAATAGTCCATCCTTATCATGTCCTGTCAACATACTCCAATAAAACGCTGGCCAGGTATTGACCCAATCCAACAAATGTTCCTTTTCACCTTGCTTCATATTCTGAACCTCAGCGGTATTCTCTAAGAATGTAGCACATTCTTTACATAAATGATATCTAACAGCACATTCGTCTCTAACATTGCTTGCATGACTCTCTACTATCTTCAACCTACTCTTGATTGGCCGGATCTTATTTGACAACACAGTCTTAAGAGAAATGTGATATACATCATCCATCGAATCCTTCTTGGCTCTCATACAGTTGTCACAACGATCGTATACCTTGGACCGTAATTTTGATGTAGTATTGCTATCTGGTATGTGATCATCATTAAATACGTCTGTGTCAGCATCAAGCATCTCCTCATCGTCATCAGAATGATTATGAGTATCATGCATATCTACACTTTCACCAATGTCAACTGACTGTGTATCCAACATACCTTCATCTTTATTCGACTCCAATGGCATATCCTCATCATTTTTACTACTACAATAAGCATCTGACATAAGCTCATCGCGGCGCTTACAACATTGAACATCGGACATAACTACATCATATACCTTCTCGGACTCAACTTTGTTCTTAAGTTCATTCTTTTTCATCAAATCCTTCTTTTGCTTCTTCTTATTATCTCGTATTCTCATTTTCTTCCAACTATCCGTTTCTATGTTTCTCAACATATCATTTTTCATTGCTAATTGTTCCATTGCAATTTTCTGCCTATCAATCTGCTGTCTTGCAATTTGTTGTATTTCAGATGATGGAGTAAGTGCCATGTAATGAACACCCGCACCCGTATACAGAAGAACTATATCAGTTTTACTACTACTCGAATTTCCTTGTATTGTATCAATAACTCTACCTCCATTTTCGCGAGGTACACCATAAACTACTATGTTTACATGTCTCAAATGAGCATATAACAAATACTCTAATCTCGAACCATATGCATAAGGCCGTGCAATTAACATCCTGTAGTGCTCAAAAAGATTGTTTTCCGGAAAAACACAAGCTATACCACTCTGTTGATATCCTCTAATCAACTTTTTCATATTATCTACAGCAAAATCCTCCATTGTTTCAGGAGAACCAAGTAAAAACTCATTTCGAGTACGAAACAAATGAGCCATTAACTCATCTCTTATCTCATTAATACTCAAAGGATCACCTGTAGAGTGTTTCAAACATGCAAAAAGACAGTCACCGTTCCCAAGAGGATCATATACAATTGGAGGAGGATATATATCATGGTATAGATGACACATCGGCCATCTATAATACACTTTATTATTATCAAGGATAGTGCTCATACTCAATAATGTTTATTTATTACTATAAACTACTAAACTATTCAAAAGGCTGCATAGCAGTGTATTGATTAATCCCACTAAAGAGAGACAATATTATTTATAGACTGACAACCCACATACCCTTCACAATCGCGCCCGGTGCTCTCATTTCCCGTATGGAAATATGGACTACAAAGATATAACTATGCAGTTGTGGTACTGTTACTTCAATGTATGACACTTAAAATAATTATATGAGTGAATATAGCAAAACTATACTTCCCAACTAATACGCTACAGTAAACGACAAAGGGTATTAGTATCTGTTTAGCGAATATTTAGCGATGTATTGAACATGGTGTTTCACATAGATAGACGCAAGCTGATTGTTTTTAGGCACTCGTGGGGCCCCTCCCCCACTCGCGATCATTGAGAGCGCCACAGAACCGAACGGGTGCAGGCCATCTAACTAGTTCCTATCTAGATCCATAGCCGTCTTTGTATGTAGTAATCTCCAACTTAATGTGTGTTATACAAACTCTTACGCCTCACGATTTCCCCACACTGCTTGATTCAATTAATGTCTAACATATGCTACTATCTCCTCTCTTTTCATCATAATGAAAATGAATCGTGATAATACGCGCATCTTCCAGCTAACGGATTACGATATGTATGATACAGTCTGGTCCGCAGCTGGATTGGGAGATGATGATGATAATGCTGGAGAAGATGATGGTATTAATGATGATGATGGGGATGATGTATAGATATTTAGCATGCCGTAATCACAACTTTAAGTAGAAATGATTACATGATTACTATCTATACCCCAACTGCCGTGACTAATTGTGTATAAAGTTGTGAAGGTAGTAATCTTTCCAACAACTTTAGAAGACCCGATACCTTGAGTATATACGGCAAGACA
>Ga0075439_12101_pt1 | contig 10383 bp, 10 predicted proteins | sample MintriSingleCell_FD_74264 | JGI IMG/M metagenome (GOLD analysis project Ga0075439, IMG submission 74264) | Marine eukaryotic communities from Monterey Bay, USA to study complex ecological interactions - Minidiscus trioculatus JGI Plate_4_G5... | ecosystem: Environmental > Aquatic > Marine >... | reverse complement strand
TTATCATCCCTGACGTTCAGGCTTGTAATGGTGTCATCCATGTCATCGATGCCGTGCTCCTCCCCCCAACACCCGAGGCTGCACCCGAACCAGCTGATCCATGTATCTTCTGTCCCAATGGTGTAGACGATCCTGCAGCTGTATTACCAGTACCTGGTGGCGAGTCATGTGGACAGGCTAGTACTTTTGCTGCAGGATTGGAAGCAAGTGATCCACAATGTACTATCGTCTTATTGGCTGAGAACACTTGTTGTAAACCCAAGACTATTGTTGAAATTGCCGCGGGTAATGAAGACTTTAGTACCTTGGTTGAAGCCGTGACTGCTGCTGGATTGGTTGATACCTTGAGCGGTGATGGACCTTTTACTGTCTTTGGTAAGTAGTTTGATGGATGTGGGGGATATATGATATATATCCATTCGTTCTGTTCTCATTTCATTTTGTCGTCCTCCCCTCCTTCGACCATCACACACACACACACAGCCCCAACTAATGATGCCTTCGCTGATCTCGCTCCTGGAGTTGTTGATTCACTCCTCTTACCCGAGAACATCGATCAGCTCACAAGTATCCTTACATACCACGTGGTTGCTACTGATCTTCCAAGTGATGCCCTCGTCACAGGTTCTGTACCAACCGTTAACGGAGCCGAGGTTGATGTTGTGGTATCTGATGATGGTATTACCGTCAATGGTGCCAATGTTGTCATCCCTGATGTAGTTGCTAGTAATGGTGTTATCCATGCTATTGATGCCGTCCTCCTCCCACCAACACCCGAGGCTGCACCAGAGGAGGAGATGTCAATGCCTGCATCCACTTGTCCTTCTGAGGATGGCACAGGAACTATTGTTGATGTTGCCGTGGGTAATGGATCATTCGGTACTCTTGTTGCTGCTGTAACTGCCGCTGATTTGGTTGAAACTCTCCAGAGTCCAGGACCTTTCACTGTGTTTGCCCCCACTGACGATGCCTTTGCCAAACTCGCCGCTGGAACTGTCGAGTCACTTCTCTTACCCGAGAACAAGGACCAACTTGTCTCTATCTTAACTTATCATGTCGTTGCTGGCAAGGTTGAAAGTGGTGACCTATCCACCGGTCCTGTCCCCACTGTCAATGGAGCTACTGTTGATATTTCCGTAGATGATGATGGTGGTGTTAGAGTTAATGATTCCACTGTTATCATCGCTGATGTTCCGGCTTGTAATGGTGTTATCCATGTTATCGATGCCGTCCTTCTCCCACCAATGGATGATGGAGGTGATGATGGAGGAGATGCCGAGATTTCCGAGCCCGACAAGCCATCTTCTGGTGATATGTTCTCCAAGTCTGGCAAGTCTAAGTCTGCCAAATCTTGCTCAACAAAGAGCGGAAAGTCAACCAAGAGCTGCACCAAGACACTCAAGGAGAAGCAAGCTAAAGTTGCCAAGGCCCTCAATGAAGTGGACCTGCCAGTGAGTAATCTGTGTCAATTTCATCTGCCCTGGCTATTTCATTCATGACTCACAATCTAATCTTATGTAATACCATTATAACAGGATGCCAAGGCCGAGAAGATTTCAAAATCTAGCAAGGGCTGCGACTACTCGGGCAAGTCCGGAAAGAGCGGCAGTGGAAAGAGCGGAAAATCTGGCTACTCGGGCAAGTCTGGAAAATCATGCTCAACTAAAAGTGTCAAGGCAGCTAGCAAAATGGCCGGCCCTAAGGGAAGTGGGATGCCTGCTACGAAACCCGAAGAACCTGCTGAACCAGCTTGTGATTTAGGAACGATTGTTGATGTTGCCGTGGGTAATGGATCGTTCAATACCTTGGTCGCTGCCGTAACTGCCGCTGAATTGGGAGGTACTCTCTCTAGCGATGGACCCTTCACTGTGTTTGCCCCAACTGACGATGCCTTTGCTAAACTTGCCGAGGGAACCGTCGAGGGCCTCCTAGGAGATATCCCCGCATTAACAAGCATCCTCACTTATCATGTCGTTGCTGGCAAGGTTGAAAGTACTGACCTAGTCAATGGACCCGTAACAACTGTCAACGGAGCCGATGTCGAGATTAATCTTGATGATGGTGTGAAAGTCAACGATTCCAATGTCGTCATCGCTGATGTTCAGGCATGTAATGGTGTCATCCATGTCATCGATGCCGTGCTCATCCCCCCCGAAGAAGAGGCTGCACCCGAAGAAGAAGCTACTAGAAGATTGAGGAGCAGTGCTTAAACTTGATATGTCAATGCACATTATCAAGGATATACAATTGTTATAGATGATTATGAAGACTTGTGATAACCGGATACATGCTTTGTAATGCGTGGGCGGATACAATTCTTCATATCTACTTTTTGTCTAGGTGAACCTGTTGTCTAGAAAAGTTTGTTAAAGAGGAGAGCTATTGATAGTTATAACTGAGAACTAGTTTATGTTGTATAGATAAAAAACAAACTGTTCTTTCACTTTCGTTTCAATTGATTAAGATTACTAGGTTCCCCATAACATAATGTACCTTACCTTTGAATCATTGCTCCAAGCTTCTGAAAGAAAGCATATTGCCAACTCTTACTCCAAGGATTAGCCTCAGGGAATGGCAGCGGCTTGCCTAACGCGTACAATATACCATACAACCCTCCTAATCCACCAGTATTACCAACATTCCTATCAGTGACATATCCAATTGTATACCTTTCAATCAATCCACTACTATGATCAATAGTTAAACTACAAACTTGAGGAGGATTAATGACTTTATTATTAGTTGGTTCAGGTGCAAATGGTAATAATGGACCTGTGTTTACTCCCTCGCCACGAGCTGTATACCATACACGATTTTGTTCTACTTCTAGTGGATCAACGAAGAAGCCGTAGAATTGTGGTGTCCAATTTGGAAAAGCTGTTGTGAAGTCGACTGATCCAATTGCCTTTACAAACTCTTCTTTCTTGAGTGGACCGACTACTGGTCCTTCGAAGATGAATGATTCTGCGAGCATATCTGGATCACCACCTAATCCATTGGATGATTTAAGAAAACGTTTTGCAATGGTAATGAGCTCATCGGATGACTTCTTACCCTCTTGAGGTGTTGTTACTGGCTCGATGAACATTGGATCCGAGAGTAATTCAGCGTCGCTTATTGGTGTTATAGTACTTTGATGAGATGTGGCTGTAGTATACCTCATACGTTGCGGAAGAGGAGATACAAATGCATATGTAACTTCCATCGAAGATACTAACAGTACCAAGGCGATAGTTCTTATCATTATCATACTTGTATTATTGCGATATATCGATCCTCTTCTATTGTGCACAAGATGTGTTCGTTTATTTTGGAGTGTTGTTTGCAGGTTTCTTTTGCAATAACCAAGCGTATAATTAAGAATATCCTCTCCCCTCACAGTACTATCATCGATATAAGAGGTCAGTTGTTGGATGTTGCTGCGCTCTAGAGTAGCGGTCGATTGCCAGCTCACACACAGAGCAAGAAGTAAGTACTCTCATAAAAAAATGACCGTTTTATCGCCAAGATAAAATTTGCTCAACCTCCGCCTCGGTCGCCTGCCTAGCGTTGTACTGTTTGTCATTGTGCTACCTCTTCCTTCACGGATAGCCTCCACCATCACTATCGGTATCAATAACTTTTTATAGTTTCTCTACTAAATAATCCATTGTTTGGGGTATCGGCGATGGTGGCGGCGTTTTGAGGTCAAGTTTAACTCTAAGAGACTAAATAGTAAGTTAGGGCTGAATCAATCTTATTGTCTTATTGACTATCTACTATCTACTTCGATATCCTTCGTTTTGATACTCTATAGTTTACGATATTCACTATCGGCTAATATCGCTAACCAATACTTCGTTGCTATAAAGTTGACGGTACCATATTTAACCATGGCAATAAACTCAGTTTCCATACTAGCTTTTGCAATATTGCTTTGGGTGGTACACATGTGGACAATGGCAATATCACAAACTCAAACACACAATTCACTAATACAACCACAAGCCAACTCACAACAACAACAATATACACTAGCAAACCAACAAAGTTACGGATTCTTCACCGACATAACAAATGACCATTGGAAATTAGCACAGATACATCATGCTAAACTATTTCCAAATTACTACTCAAAGTTGGAAGAGTTCTCAAACGGCCCGAATGATAAAGGGAAGATACAACAATTAAGAAATTCAAATAAATGGTATGGACAAAACTTTCAAGTGGAGTTTATATGTCCCTTGGCTAGACGATTACCTAGTGATTCGATGATGGATGGACCTAAATGGGTGCGTATGTATTAGTTTGGTTTGGAGTGTATATGATATGAACTTGTTATATACACGCACAATAACTCACTTCTTATGAATATATATATGCCGTGTATATGATATGAACTATTATTTACCATGACATCTCATATCTTATCGTATAAATACAGGTATGCAATCCACATCAACTAGCCAAACAAAAAGACTGCTTGATATATTCAGTAGGCTCCAATGGTAAAGCAGAATTTGAAAAGGCAGTAAAAGAAGAAATCGGTAACCATTGTGAAGTGCATACATTTGATCCAGTCAATTATAACAAACGAAATGGAGACTTTGCAACCGCATTAAAACCATACGCCGAATTTCATCATTGGGGATTAGGCACTGCTGAATTGGCAAGTACAAATCCAAGATTTAAGACATTACAACAGACAATGGAACAATTGAATCATACTGGGCGTACTATTGATGTGTTCAAGATCGATTGTGAATGGTGGTGAGTGCTCTTAGATGTATTCATCTACCGCCTTTGTTTATATCTTGTACTCGTTTCTCATTTTATACACCTAAACACATCTCTTCATTTCACAGCGAATGGTATACTTTTTCAGATTGGTTAAAAGTTGATATGAGACAGATACTCGTTGAGACGCACAACGGTCCTATGCCGAATGGTCGTGACTTCTTCTTCAATCTACATGATGCTGGCTTTGTTATCTTTAGCAAGGAAGCGAATTATGAGAATGCTGGAAAGTCCGCGTTTGTATTGTTTTATCTATGCATATGTGATATTTGAAAGAAGTCGGGGATCTAGCTGCTCGTGTTTTACCTTCATCCGCCTCTTTTGATTACCTTTGTAGCCCAAATGTACTAACTTATGTTACAATCATCTCTCTTTCGTATTTTAAAATGTGATAATGCGCATCTTTCAGCGGGAGGAGTTGAGTATGCTTTTGTCAAGGTATCGACTGACTTTTATATCAATAACACGATGTACAATCGGATGCCGGCCAACTAATATAGGTTTTAACATAATATAGGATACTAGGGTGCAACTTTAATACTGTTTCATTTACTTTATAAACTGATAATTACTATCATATGGTACAGAACACTTCTTACTTGGTATCCTATGCATTCAAATTGTACTCTCCTCTGAGTAATACAAGTACAAACCAAATCTCAATTCGAAATACAGCATGGAACACACACACACAAACAGAAACATTTACAATCATATTCATTTCTCTCAAATCCTATCTCTAAACTTGAAACTTCGTCACTAGATACCTCAATTTAGCATGGGGTATCCGACTTTCTATCGTCAGTGGTGATAGTTTCAAGATTCATCGTCTCACCATTACACTTGTGATTAATGGTAAGAGTACAACGTTCAATACAGGCACCATCAACTGTGACGTCTTTACACTCTTTGGAGGTTTTCTCCTCAGATTTGCTACCGTGGCAGGTGGCAATATCAAACTCGGCTTGACGTAGACTTCCCCATTTAGGTCTTCTCCAACCTGAATTGCTACTTGAGGGGCGCTTCCAGTTCGACTTTCCACCGTCATTCGAGACACTAGACCAGGATGAACTTCTACGACCACTACGACGCCACTCGCTACGTCTCTTGTGAGCCTTACTATGTCCAGAACGAGAGTGCTTCCACTTTCCACCGGAGGAATGAGAACGACCGGAATTCTTCCATCCGGAGGATCCAGACTGGTAGTTCGATAGGATTAGTAGGATTAGAATGAGAGGGTTAGAAGAAGAATGGCAGGGTACGGCGGTGAGAAACGATGAATACAAGGAGTCAAAAGCTAGAGATAGAGACACCGAATCTCTCCACGGACACAGCAAATCAAAAGAGAGAAACTCACCGAACTACCTGACCAATCATCATCGTCGTCGTCATGTTTACAGCCCCAACCTTTTCCTCCTCCCCATTTATCATCACAGTCATCACCGACCGTAGGCCAAAGAGTCGGTGGTTCAGATGATCCCACCGTAGGCCAAAGAGTAGGTTCATCAGTAGGACTTAGTGGATTATCTGTTGGACTTGGTGTAAACGGAGCTGGAGTTACAGTTGGCTCATCTGTAGGCTCGGGAGTAGTCGGCGCATCAGATGGCGAAGCTAAATAAAAGAAGGGTATGGCATACAATTTGGTGAGGTGAATATTGACACATAAAAACACAAATGTTAACAGAGGAGTGTGGAGTAGTAAAAAAAAAAACTTACCAGTAGGATTCCTAGTTGGTATTGGCGTATCGCTGAAGCTACAAAAGATTCGTGTCTGTCTACCATTATCAACATCCGAACCAACCCTCTCCAAATAATCATTATTACTAAGACTATACTCGCCCCAAAATGCTCTATTAAGATTATTTTGTAAGAAGCAACCTTTGACGGCAAGATTTGGTCGTGCAAAATCGTTGCCTAATTGGATGTTAGTGTTTCCTAGTACCCAATTCCTACACTGTTCTTCGGTCCATAGGACTTCAAGAAAACACTGATCAGGAATTTCCGATTCCTGTAATGCAGTGTTACTGCCTCCACTCTCAGGCACACCGCCATTGTAGAGTCTACGGGCTGCATCATTTTTGTTAATATCACGGGTGATTTGTGGCTGTAATATCATATGACGGAGGTAGTTAAGAGATAGCAGATAGGAGTAGAGAAGAGATGATAACGGTATCGAGAAGCAGTACAGAAGGGGAGATAAAGTATCAATGTGAGTTATCGATTTGAGAAACCATGTTAGTAGAAAACACATTTGACGATGAAATAATAAAACTTACCACCTCCTCTGCTCCATCGACGACGACACTGCTGAATACAGTTGATGTGACGGCTAGCCATCCGATTAAGTTGATATGAACCATTGTTTGATATGACTATTTAAGTATTGATGATTGTATTATGTGATACAGTAGTGATTGTATTGAATTATGGTTGATGTGTAGAGATTTGTGAAGTGTTATGCTACTACTAGTAGGGGCAGACAGCGGTGAACGATCCCTTATGTCATCTTAGCAAATATTTGAGTCCAGTGATTGCAATTTTTCAATATCTCATGTTGACGGCTTCTAGGGTCAAGATACTTTTTTTTTTTTTTCACTCATGCTGCTTTAATAATCGTATGTAGTTGTCCTTGTTGTTGTGGACTGTTCATTGAATACCTAGTATCTTTGAAACGGAAGAATAGCAATTGATAGAAGACCTTTTAATCTTAACTTCTAACTAAATCTGCAAACTATCCCCTTGAGTAGCACATTACACCCAGGCAGTGAGCAAGCTTTCCACAACTTACTCCCTCTTGATATTGCCATACGTTGACAAATGGATGTTAAGACACATAATCATACTTGACAAGATCCCCCTGGTATACCCCAAACTTTATATCATATCTACTTCGCCCCACTTTAATATCTTACTACTTTCCCCCAAATTAAAATCACTTCATATCGTCACTTACTTATTTCTTACCCTTCTTTTTACCTTTACCCTTCTTCTTATTCTTACCACTCATCTTTTTCTTAATAGCAGCTGCAGGTGATGACGAAGTAGTAGCATCTTCACCTTCCTTCGATGGCTCCTCTGTTGGTTTAGGTGCTTCCTCGGGAGATTGTTCATTTGTTGCAATAGGTTCAGCGGCAGCAGCTGGTTCATCTTCTACCACGGCAGCAGGTTCAATCTTTTCTTTTGGATCTTCGTTTGTAATTGTCTCAGGCTCATTAACAACAGCCTCTGGTTTAGGTGTTTCTACTTCCTCGCTAGGTGTTGTTGCAACATCGGCTTGTGGTTTATCCTCACTTTCTTCCACTACTTCCTCATTTAGCTGTTCCACTGCTACGTTCTCCGTATCTTTTTCGGTTTCCTCCTCAACTGGTGTTTGTGTTTCAATAGCAGGGGGTGCTGGTTCCTCCTCCTCGACTGCAGCCGGCGCCGGATCATCCAATACATCAGGGTTATCATTAGATGCAGTAGCTGTTTCATTACTCTCTTCTTTCACTGTATCTTCTGAAGCTGGCTGATCTAATACTTTCTCAGGTTCTGATGTTTCTTCTTTTTCAGCGGGCTGCTCATCTGATGAAAGTTTATCATCTTTGACAGGCTCCGATTCGGTCTCTGGTTCTGTTACTACCTCATCCTCCTTCTTATCATCTTCTACAACTGCAGGTTGTTCTTCAATAACTGCATTGGGTGTGTCATCAACAACAACTTGTTCTTCCTCCTTCTCGACTTCCTTTGTACCATTCACAGGAGCAGGTACCGCCTTTGGTGATGTCGAACTATCAAATGTACTACCCCTTTGCACAGAGGAATGACTTGATGGTGAATGCACATGCATACCAGGTGAACTTAGTGATAGTATTGGTTTCACATACGGTTTGGTAGGTACCTCTGATATGGCAGCAGAGCCGTCATCTTTTACATTCTTCCATTGTCCATCTACCTTCTTCCACACCATGTTTGCAAAATATTATTTATATACTGATATATGTATGGTTAATACTACACTATTGAACAATTGATTTGTAATTGCTCTTCTATTGTATGCAACACTATATCGGCCCTCTCTAACTTGAGTTGTGAGAGGAGAAAGATTGATGATGAGGGAGGCAGTAGATTATTTAGCGATAGAACGGCCGTTTATGAGCTCACAAATACGATTCTGACTTTCCGCCCGTTTGTGCGTACAAATAGCGTGTTTTTAACGAGAGCTGTACGCAAAAATGTACGGCAGATGAGCGATCGCCAATCTCCCTCTCACCATATTTCTACGAGTTCCTATGTAGGCCTACTCTTGATCTTGATCTCCCACGTTTTTGCCGTACATTTTGCGTATAAGTCTGTCCGCCGCCGAGCCGATTCGGGACTTTAGCTGCTTATAACGAGTCTACAGAGCATGTTGAATGGGATTATACTTCATCTCTACACTTATTGCATCATTGAGTAGATATCAATTGCATTTTTCCATAGTGGAACGACGATACTTCTTTTTTCATACTAGATATAGCACATATTTTATCATTTAAGCATTATATTACTTCTACATATGTATGATATTCGTATCTAGGGTATGTTTTCAACATTTTAGTATCTAATAATGCTTAGACTTTACTTTTTATGGTATGCGTGTAGGTTTGGGTGTATTGATTTATGGGTTTCATGCATTATTCAATGAATATATGTTGTTGTGTGTATCATACAAAGGATCTGCATCCAATATCCATTGTTTTGAGCTACAATTCGATTTAGATAGTCTTCTTTTACCCCAATAGTGCTACTCTATCGTTCCCCACCATCATGTATAGCATTATGATGCAACAAACATTTTGTGCATATCATGTGTGCATTTTATATGATCCGTCAATATCGTATCCAATATACCCTCATACGGCCAAACCATACTGGATATGCAGCAGTATTCAATCTCATGTATCTAATGATAATTGTTGCGTGTTATCTCTATTGTTCTACCAGTATTGATCCGTCTAGAGTTGTCAGTAGATCCAACATAATAATCATTCGAAAATTTAAAGAGGTAGCGTGTGGTATCGATGCAGCGCTCCATCTAAAGTATAGGAGGTATGATACGATCATTTGACGCTTTTCTAATACATATCCGATAAGGGCATCACGTAGATTGAGTATCAGGTAGCCCATAGCCTTCACAAATGGAGTAGGCCGGTCGATGTATCATCACTACTCTCATTTTTGGACTCGCTGATGTATGTATAGATTGTGTAATAACTAAAGCAGTTGCAGTGTATGTCTCTGGCGGATATTATACAATGATACATCTTTATGACATACCCGAAGTAGTATATTATCAACTATTGTGCTTTTGGAGGAGCGGCCTCCTAAAGACGCAGCATCATGGTGAAAAATTGTCTTAGTGAAATTTAGAGAGAGAGTTGAGAGGATACCGGTATACGACTTTTGTACGGTATAAGCTCTGCCCGAGTGCCGTTTGGGGAAACAAAAAAATTTCAACCTTCCACGTGGAATATATTGGCCACTTTTCTTAGGGCTTCTTAGTGAAAATTTGATTTGCATCTTCTGTGAGTAGTAGTTTGATATTGAGATAAACAATGTTAGCAATACTGTTTCTAACCCATTTTT
>Ga0075439_11255_pt1 | contig 10395 bp, 10 predicted proteins | sample MintriSingleCell_FD_74264 | JGI IMG/M metagenome (GOLD analysis project Ga0075439, IMG submission 74264) | Marine eukaryotic communities from Monterey Bay, USA to study complex ecological interactions - Minidiscus trioculatus JGI Plate_4_G5... | ecosystem: Environmental > Aquatic > Marine >... | reverse complement strand
CATATAATCATAATATAGCCAGCCGTCATCTCAGCCGTCATCTTCAAGAGCTATTTAATGGACTCATACACAATAAAACACAACAACAAATTATTATTACTTACCAAGATAAACCTCCAGCTGCAAACACTATATTGGCAGGTGATAATATCATAGCAGCAGCAGCCGACGCCACAGATGCACCTGCAATACCACCAGCAAATATTTCCATTGGTGTATTCCCAGCTATTGGTCTTAATGCCTCACCATCAGGGCCAACACCTGAGGATATATTTTTCTTACTACTACTTTGCCTTCTTCTTGAAGGAGCACTCTCGGAAGAGGCAGTACTGCTCCCTTCTTCTAATGATTCTTCATCGTATCCGCCCATTCTTCTATCACTGTTCTTGTGTTAGTAATACCGCTGTGTTCAATATGCTGATAAATCCTAATAGGATAGCAGGGTGCTTATCGATGAACTTGTGTTCATCACTTTAAGTCAGCGGCACTCAGGTCTTACCTTGAATGAGGAGGGGGCCGGGGAGAGAGGATAGCTTTAGAAATATGTAGGAAATAAAGTAAGGAACTATTTGTACATACATTCTATTGATTACATATTCGCCATACATATACTCGTCAAGACACCATCAAGCCTAATCCTCCTTGATGATAAAGATTTCATCCTCTTTCGATACGTCATCAGCCATTAAATTCTTGATAATATCCATAACACTACTCAACGACCCTCCTGATGATATAATGCGATCTTTAAACTTCTCCTCTCGTACCTCTACACCATTAATCTTCTTAATTCTGTTAATCAAATCATCAATCTCATCCGCTTCAATTGTCATATTATCGTCCTGATCACTTCGGATAACAACTTGCAATAGATTTTGTAATACATTAGCACGCAAATTCTTTTGCATCTGACCTAAGATATCACGATTTTCTTTCACTTGCTCGGCAAAGGCGGCTACACTCTGTCCTTGTGTTTGAGTGATAACATCTAATGCCTGTTCGACATCCTCGAGCTTGTCAATTGTGTCTGATAGTTCACCTACTGTCTCATTAAGACGGACATTCTCTGCTTGTAGCCGATCAACTTCTCGCTTTACGGCCTCTACATGATATTATCATTATCATGGCAGAAGGAGATAGTAAATGGTATGAAAAGTGAGCATATGATGTGAGCAAAAATTAGGTTTACATCAAAACAATAACAAAAATTAGATATCATGTCTACACAACATCAAAACAATACCACAACTACCATCCTTACCATGTGTTTCCTTCAGTGCTATAATATCAGTAAGTTTAGTCTGTTGATAATACGCATATGGCCCGACTACACTACTTAATATTCCCGCTGTTAAAACAATAGGTGAATAAGCCATGACTATTGCAGTAACTGAGGTACCGACTGATACAGTTGCCAGTGCACCCGAGAATATTTCCATTGGTGTATGCGCCCACACCTTCTTCAATTTCTTGTTTGACTTTGTTGGTCCTGTTGCAGTTGCTGGGGTACTACCGCCTCCTCCATTCTCTACGTCTGCCATTGTTGTATAATGTTTGTGTTGTATCTTTTTTGCAATTGTTTATTTGTTTGTATTGTATCTCACAAAACTACTACCGTGAAATTATTATACAATTAATATGAATACTTCTAACTGATATTTCTTTTGTTTGTATTGCCGTGATGATCAAAAGAGAATAGTCTTGCTACATTCATTTATTATTGAGCTCTTGCTTTGCATTGTGTCGAACTTTTGTGACAGTACTGTGATTGTCACGTGTAAATACCGTCACGAGCTTTTAAAACGTGATCACACTCAACAACCTCAACACAAACAAAAGCAAAGGGAAGATGATCGGCCGTAGTATTGCAACAACTACTGTCCGGGTAGGACAGAGGAGAATGTCCACAGCAGCTCCTAAGATGCATAAATGGGCAGAGTCGGGAGAGGCGTTGGCTAAGACAAGGCCTCCACCAGGACATGAACATGTAAGATAAATATTTGTTAGTGTTGAAAATATTTACATTTGGAGGAGCCTTTGATATGACATCATATCAAGTACTGAAGGATGAAGAATTTATAAATGATATGTATATTTTATATGTTGGTAGGAGGGAATTATTTGGGAATATTGGGTGGAGTTGGATTAGAGGCGTTCAATATAATATATAATAATTTTGTCACATTTTGATAGTTGAGTAGTTGGGTGGTTTGTCTGTTAGGACGTTGAAGGCATTATCGGTATTATTATTTTATATTGTTTTCATATGCATTCAATACTAATCTTTTCTACAACACATTCATCATCACAAATAAATAGACGGTATTTGAGCCTCCATTCAGTGTTCCTGTGGTTGCCTGTGGAGTGATTGGTGTTATTACAACTGGATATGGCATGATGTACTTTGGTATGCGTCATCAACAATACAAGCAGGGATATTGGAAATAAATTATGGATATTTTTTGGGAATGGGTGATGGTGTATAGTAGTAGAAAGAGGGAAGGGATTTGGATAGAGAGAGCAGAGTGATGCTATGAATGAACAATTTGAAAGATTGGATTATTCGGAAGTACATACAATTTACTTTCAGCGGATAAAGAAATTGTCGATAAGGAACGGATTATCCATGGTAAATTGAAGTTAAAATCTATTATAACCACTGATAGATTTGATTTTATGGTCAGACTTAGTAACTTATTTGTTGCAAATTTAATAAGGCAAGAAATAAAGTGATGGTATGTCATCACTCACTATCGCCTCCTACTGATAGCTGATGCCACTACTGCAACCAAACCAATTGCAGCTGATGCAATTGCGACGTTGAAGATAATCTTATCCTTCTTATCCAATGTTTTAACCACAACCCCATCAGCGCCTGCACAGATCACAGCGGAGGTCATTCCACTGAAAATACCATGATCAACTACTCCACAGAGAGACTTCAAGTCTTTTGCCATTTTAGGTGAATTCTTAATAGTTGCTGTAAAGTGCAGATCAACAATGTAATTTCCATTATCGGTCACTGCAATCTCATCGCCATCAACTTTGTTGTTGGAACTAGATCCCATTCGTAACACAGGTTTGCATCCAGCACATGAAGGGAGTTCTGCAATCTTTCGAATAGTATGTTCATGACAAAATGGAGTAATCTCTACAGGGATGGGAAATCCAGGACCAAGTCCATCACATAGTTTAGATTCATCCACTGCCGAGATGTATTGTGAAAGAAGAGAAGAGATATGTGCATATGAAGTGATGGCGTGAGTTTCCTTCCATCATTCACAAACATCTTCTGAAGCAATTATCTACAGACATATACATACCAATAACTATAAACTTGTCCGCAGACAACTCAACCATCTTCTCCCTTAAAAGTGCACCTCCACCACCCTTAACGAGATTGAACCCAGGATCAACATTATCGGCACCATCAATTGCAACATCCAATTTTGAATGAGTATCCAATGTAACTAGTGGAATTCCGAGACTTTCAGCCTGTTCCTTTGTTCGAATAGAGGTTGGAATAGCAACAATGTCTTTGAGTTCACCCGATTTGAGCTTTTGTCCTAATCTTTCTACTGCAAAGTAGGCAGTAGAACCAGTACCCAATCCAACGACCATACCAGATTCGACATAATCATCAACAGCTTTGTAGCCCGTTAACTTCTTTAATTCATCTTGTGAAGCCATCTTAATAACTATAGATTTATCAACACCTCACCACAATCAAGATAGTAAAAAATATGAGAGTGTTGGACTTCCACGTGTAAGTGCACTTTATCGATAATCGATACATACCTAGTGGTCAGGCGTTGGCGCTAGTTGCTAGCTAGCTAGCAAAATTATTGTACTATTCCTACGTAGATTTCTACGTGCTAGCCAGCTTGCTAGCCAGGAGATTGCCATTTTACTAAGTAAATTGTACGTAGCTAGCTAGCCGCTCAACTAGCTCGAGCCGAGTTCGATCCTCGATGGTCATTTGCAAAAATGCAAAATTGTTGTTACATGCTAGTTTATAATGCTTTAAAACACTAGTTAATCATCTAGAAATAGAAATACCGCCATATTGACAATCCGATATCTTGAATATATATATTAAGCGCCGATGTGTTCACTTTTTCACTAGGGAACTTTTATCATAACAGAAAAACTCACTGAAATTGGGCTAGTTGACTGGCTAGTTATCAAGCCACTTAACTAGCCCCAACGCCTGACCACTAGGTACCTACATGAAAAGCCTTAAAAAAGGATACCGTATCTTTTTTTGGCAAAAAGCATTGAAATTGAATTCAACGCTTGAATAGGAGATCAGCCTGTTGTTTGTAGTTAGAGTAGAAGAAGGCGCTGTAATTGTGGACTAAATTATCAGTATATATTGTAGAGGTGATGGTCTATATCCGTCCTGATTTCTCCGAGTTTCTCGGCTCTCCTGAAGATTTATGTCCAATTTGTTTGGATATCATGCCAGTTAATACATGGAGAGGTACGGAGAGATGTCGTTCGTTATGCTGTGGAAAGTTTGTGTGGTAAGTATTTACTTTTATCAGTGATTAAGCGGTGTCATATGCAGATCTAATACATCTCTGCAGCCCTGATTGTATGAAGGATATGCAACAACACACGATGTCAAATGTTAATAAAGCAAAGGAGGCAATCAATCAGGGCGATAGAGTCGAGGCTGAAAGGTTTGCAAAGTTGGCCGATGCTGGTAATAACTGCCCACTGTGCCGAACTAAGTTACCACATACTCCTGAGCAAACGTTTGCATATAGTCTCAAGAATGCACAGAAAGGTAAAGTTTATGCTCAACATGCAGTTGCAACAAAGTATGAGTCTGGGAAAGGAACACCTAAAAACTATAAGGAGGCAGCAAAGTGGTTTGAAAAGGCAACAGAAGGAGGTCATCCTTGGAGTCCATCATCGTATGGGCGTATTCTAGAGGATGGAGGATATGGGGTAAGAAGAGACATTAAAAAGGCGAAGGAAATGTATGAGCTCTCAATAAAGTATCAGCATCCTATTGGTTATTATTACATGGGTCTTCTGTATGAGAATGGAAAAGGATTACCGAAGAAAGATGAGAAGGAGGCAGTTAGATTGTACAGAATTGGTGCTGAATTGGGCTTTGATAATGCACAATGCTCATTAGGAAATTGCTATGACTTTGGAATTGGGGTGGCACCAAATCCCGAAGAGGCACTGAAATGGTATCTACTATCAGCAGAACAGGGGGAGAACACAACTGCTATGATGAATGCTGGAGCGACAATGATGAAGATTGCTCAGATGGGGTATGGTGATATTTCCATTGTCGGTCATAGTCCTGTCCCTCGTGCCTTTTGTTGGTTAAAAAGAGCTGATAAACTTGGTGAAAGTGATGCACGAATGATCATGCAACAGATTGAAGGTAATTGTAAGAGTTCATGTGCCCAATGCAACAAAAGTGCAAGTGTGGCAAAGCTTACTCGCTGTGCAAAGTGTAAACTTTTCCATTATTGTGGGAAGCAATGTCAAACAGCTCATTGGAATGCAGGTCACAAGTTAGATTGTGTCAAGACGGATGTAGTTTAGTGAATAAGTATTATAATAGATATATGGTGTGTATAGATTAGAGAGTAAGAAGAGGAGGTAAGAAGGTAAAGGAGAGGATACCGATCGATATCTTTTTCTCGGTAGGGAGTTTTTCTATGAAAACTGATGAAATATGAAATAGCATTGCTTATGTTGTCTTCTATTGCGTAAACGCGGCGTCTCCCTCACTATCGACACCCTCTACGGCACTTTATCTTTACTATTAACTTCTTTTTTTACTACGGTTATTTATTTTTAGTATCAGTATACAATAGAATCACCACACAAAAATTTCATTACTGCAAAATTGCAGACCTGATATTCTAAATACTCTTTGCAGCATACCGCCTGCAACCCAATACAATAACATGACAAGAATATACAAATGTAACTATTGTGGTATAGAAGATACGGCGGCGGCGGATGAATATCGTCTGCAGAAATGTACGGGATGTAATAGTAGGAAAATACTTTACTGTTCAAGACAATGTCAAAAATTAGATTGGCCATCTCATAAGAATAGATGCCGTAGGAAGGCAAACGATGCCGATATGTTAGTATTGAATGATGACCAAGTATTGAATATAGATAGGGTGCTAAGTTACGCCTCGAGGTATATGCACAATTTGAAGAATGTGAGTATTACACTCAACAAATACTACGAAGTCGGAAATGACACAAACATGATATCAACAGACGAACTCAAATCATTCTTGAAATCAAATAAGGGTCAGCTAGATAGTATTAGGGTAGATATGATGATCAACATGATGATAGAAAGAAAATGTTTTTCGATGTGCACAGCACTAACTAATGGGGGTGAAATCTGGACAGAACTGCATGGTCTAAAACTTCTAGATATGATAGTTCCCGTATTCAACAATTGCAAAGTCTTGGTAAAAGTCATCAATCAGCAACAAAAGACAATTCAATCTTTGGGCCTCATTTGTATTAGACTAGGAGATAGTAGGGGGGCACGATATGATTGGAGTAATATTGCATTATCTATCATTAAATGCAGACACCTAATTCGATTGAACTTGAATCAACATTTACTTCGTGACAGTGATATGGAAGTATTGCTATCCTCTCTTCCGAATCTAAAAGTGCTGCTTTTGTGTGGTCCAATAGGTAGCAAAGGGGGGCACCTGACTGATAAATCATGCAAGATTATTGCTAGAACGTGCAAAGAGCTTCGGGAAATCAACCTAGCCTACCAAGAAAAGATTACTATTACTGGTATTAAAAGGGTACTCAAAAGCTGTCAACGTCTCAGAAATATTCGAATTTCATTGGTCCTTTCACAAACTGATGTAATCAGCATGCACCATTTGGCACCTAGTCTGATCTTTATGACAGTGAGATTCGGGTTTAACGAGGAATGTTACGGCGAAGTAATTGAGGCCACAAACGGGCTTGTTGTTTTTCACCATTATGATACGCGTACCTTAGAATATTGTGGAGATGAATTGTCAGAAGAAACGTTGAGGCGATTTGTAGACCGCGAGGCACTTGTTGACATGTATAATAGGAATGTGGACAACCCAAAAGTTATCGATGATTGGGCATTCCTCGACACATTCAAGAATGAGAAGTAGATACAATGGTTAGGTAGATTATAAAATGTATGGGAACTATATACAATATGGGGCCTTTTTTGTTATTATGTTTAGCAAATACCATATCTAAATAGCCCATTATACCCCATACAATAACATCACACAACTCCCGGATCATATCCCTCCCAACTTTTTGTCTTGTCCTCTATCCAAAGAAGGGATACACATCTCTCTACCCTCTTAGTTCTATATGCCTCTTAATCTATTCGATGCCACTATGTTTAAGCAGATGGGACACCATTAATACAATCAAAGAAATCCATCTTCAAACTAGCACCACCAATCAACCCCCCGTCAATATCAGATTGGGCTAACAAGCCAGTAGCATTGGCACCCTTCATACTACCACCATATTGGATACGAACGGCTGATGCAACCTCGGGTGAGACATTATCGGACATCCATTTACGAATATTGGCATGTGTCTCTTGTGCCATTTCGGGTGTGGCGGTTAATCCTATTATAGAAGAAGAAGAAGTTTAAGTTGAACATATCATGTGAGCCAAAAACGATTAAAAGAGGGGATATAAAGTAAGGGTGGTACATATATATGGCAAAGAACTTACCAGTACCAATGGCCCAAACGGGTTCGTAGGCAACTATATAATAGAGGAGGTGTGGTGGGGAATAATAGATAAGTTAGAAAGAACAAATCATATGCACAAGATATGCTCAAATAAAAACACCCATACAAAAACAATAACAAACTTAATAACTCACTGGATACATTAGCCCAATCTTCCGTACTCAACAATGCCGCAGCAGGTTTCAACTGTTCAGCACAAACATCCATGGTAGTACCAGCCTCCCGTTCTTCCTTCTTCTCCCCGATACAGAGCATAACCTTTAATCCATGTTCTAATGCATGTTTCGTCTTCTTGGCTACCAATTCCGAATCCTCACCTGCCATACCAAATCCTTCACGACGTTCGGAATGACCTAATATTACCCATGTTACGCCCATATCTTTAAGTTGTGACGGAGCAATTTCACCAGTGTAGGCACCTGTATTAGTTAAACTACAGTTTTGTGCGGCAATTTCAATATCAGAACGTAGTTGCATTAACGCGATGGGGATATGAATGAATGGTACACCAATGACAACCTCAGCATTGGCGGGGATTGGCCCGGCTCCATTAAATTCCGAAATGATCTTTTCACATGAAGCAATGGTACCATTTGATTTCCAATTACCACCTAGTAGATATTGACGTGTTCCTTCTGGGGCGGGGGAGCCTTTGGTGGAGCCTGATGGACGAGATGTTGTTGTGAATGCCATTGTTGTTTTAGATGATTTATTTCCCATTTAATAATAGAAGATGAAAGTGGTTGTTGTAGTGGATATTATGAGCAATAGCAGGCGTATCTATTAGCATAAGAGCAGCAGCTTGCTGACGATTGAATGAAGAGGAAGCCAACAAAATCTTTACTTTTGCTTAAAAAAAAGATATGGTATCCTCTTGAGGAAGATTTACGTTTGGTCGCCATTGTTAGGTTGTTCTCTTTGGAAAAGACGTGCTGTACATAGGCAAGCGTAGGCCGCGCGGCAAAATTCTAATAGAAGCACAGCATAAATAATGGTCAGACGTGCACAATAATAGTCGGAGTTGCAGTAGTCGTAGGGTAGCCGTCGTAGGTGGAGTTGTATAGGTCGCTAACAATCTAACAATCTCTCTCTATTTGCAATGCAGTAATGAATGATGAGCATAAAGATTTAGAAAGTTGCAACAACAATCATCAGCAGCAAGAAGTAGTAGAAGAAGAATTGCAGGGTTTAGTTATCAACGGTAGTCAGCAAACAACAGCAGCTATTTCAGCTCCATTGGAGATTACATCTCGTCAATCATTCAATAGCAGCAGTACAGATAGTATAGATATCAACTCATCATCTCCTCTTCCATCCAAGAGATTATTCTTCGATATAAGCAATAGAGCATCAAGAAGTAGTAGTAGTTGCATACGAAAGAAGAAATCTAGACGAATCAAAAGTATACTTGCAATTGTTATTGCAATCATCATTCTACTAAGTTTAGCAATCATAACACGACGTATATTCAGCAAACAATCAAACACATTTGATTGGACAGAAGATAGCAGCAAGGACGATACTGCAGAAGATAACAGCGACATGACGCCTTCTACAAACAACGATAACAACAACAACAAAGATAATACTACCGCATGCAACTACAACACTGGACAATGTGATAAACCATACAAAGATCCCAACAACAATCAGCACATTCTAAACGAACCAAATCCACCACAACTACCATCATCTATGATATTATTCCATCCACCAACATGTTATGTTGAGTCATTGGATATAATGAATAAAGTAAAAGAGTATTCTGATCCGATTGTTACTTGGGATGACCATGTTGCCAATACAAACACTAACAGCACGAACCACAACAATGATACAAACAGCAACACTAACAATAATGACAATGTCGATAATAATCAAACTAAACAAGAGAGACCAGAGAATTATCCAAGCTATACATACACAGCAACCAAACACTTTACAACACAACGTACAGCATTACTATTTGCTCCCGGTTCATATCCCAATGTTGACTTCGAGGTAGGATATTACACATCAGTACTAGGATTAGGTAAACAACCAACTGATACTCAATTCACGGGTAATAAAGGACCATATGTCGAAGCCACTGATAAATATACCAATCGACCACCATTTGGTAGTGGATTAGATACTTTTTGGCGTAGTATTGAAAATATTAGTCATAAGTCACAAGGTGGTAGTATGTCATGGGTTGTTAGTCAAGCAGCACCAATACGAAGAGTGCATGTTATGGGAGATTTGAATCTGTTTGAAGGTGGTGCATATGTTAGTGGTGGTCATTCAGCCAACATGATTGTTGATGGACAAGTTAACTTTGGTGGACAACAACAATGGACGATGCGTAATGTACATCTTAAAGATGGAGCTGTGAATGGTGGATGGAGCTTTGTTTATGTTGGATGTACGGGTAATGTACCTGATGAGGATGTTAATCCAACTTCTGGTCCATCTGTTAGTGTAGAAGAGAAGTTACATGTTCGTATTGAAAAGCCATACATCACAATGAAGAAGGATGATCATTCAACAACAACAACTACGACAACAATGGAAGAAGAGTCAAGGGTATCATATCAACTTGAGTTACGTGTACCATTACCAACATTTGGTAATGAAACA
>Ga0075439_12395_pt1 | contig 10398 bp, 9 predicted proteins | sample MintriSingleCell_FD_74264 | JGI IMG/M metagenome (GOLD analysis project Ga0075439, IMG submission 74264) | Marine eukaryotic communities from Monterey Bay, USA to study complex ecological interactions - Minidiscus trioculatus JGI Plate_4_G5... | ecosystem: Environmental > Aquatic > Marine >... | reverse complement strand
TATTAGCATGTTAATTACGATGATGTCGTATCATTATCATATTAGTATATTACAAATTACAAGAGATACTAAGCAAAAGCAGAAAAGATATCCTAACTACATTGCAATACGTTGGAATGAGAATACTTACATATCTTCAAACACCAAATGCACTATTACATCTACCAATTACATATACACCTTATAAGGTCTCAATTTCATAACCTTACGACATATGGGACACTTCATTCTACGTAAATATAGATTCGATCCACATTTCATGCAAGTTTTAATGTGACCACATGGCAAAAATACACAATCACAGCGTCGTACCAAGCACACAGTACAGTGACCTACTACACAACAAGTACCATCATCTACTAAGTCTACCCTTGTGATGCTTGCATCAACACTCTTGTCATTACCCTTTGATGATGGAAGGTCTAGAGCAACATTGTATCTCTTCACTTTACAACTTCCATTTTGAGGCAACTGCACTGACACTCTATTCCCTTTTACTTGGACTGTCGCTATTGATTGACTTGGCGGTGTAGATGATAACGATGACGATGATGGTGGCAATGATAACAATGACGATGATGGTGGCAATGAAGATGTTGAACCAATTGATGGAGATGATTGTGATGGCGATGGCGGCGGCGGCGTTGGCAATACTTCCTCATCCAGTATGTCGGAGATAGATGCAGCTGAGTTTGAGAGAGGATAAGATGACATGAGTATAACTTCTTCTATTTTATGAGACCAATTCTCAAAAACCGTTATTTAAGTTTATTCACGGCGTCAAAGACTGCAAAATGCAGCGTTTGTCATCGTGAGCCGTATCGTAATCTAAATACGCGCATCAGTTACTATTGTACGGTGGCCGTTTCCGTTTATTCACGGCGGCAAGAGCACATATTATTTTTTTTGCTGATGCCACCGTAAGCGTATTGTGACCCTCAACTAAATATGTACTTTTTGCCATTTCTCATTTAGTTCTTAAAGACTCCCATTGATGGCAAAAATCTAAAATTTGGAAATTTGCCATCCATGGGAGTCTTTGAGAACTAAATGGGAAATGGGAGGTGTGACGGTGACCACCTTTGAAAAATTATGAGACAAATTCTTAGCTCAAAATGACAATCTGCCACTTTTTTATATTTTTGCCACTTAGAGGTATCCTTGGTTACTTCTTACTCGGGATATGTATCTTTTACCCAGGGGGTGAATCGCCAAGTTTACTCAACTAAAAAATGCACTCTTTTTTCAGATTTTTCCCCCTACAGCTCTAGCTTCTACTAGAAGCTCGTATAGGCTTATGTTTGTCGCCGATAGCAAAGCAAAATAAAGGATAGCACCTACAACATTGCAATAGTAGTATATTTATTCAACGCTACACCAGGTTAAGCATGATAAGTCATCATTATCTTGGCTATTATTGACAATTTCACATCACGGATCCTACTCTCTAAATAAACTCCATCAAGTTACCGCTATTGATTGCAATGTATCAATATGCAACTCTCGCAATAACTGCTTTAGTATACAAATAGTAGAGTCATTTGATTGATATTTAACGCTTTTCGACTGGCGGTAGTTGTGAGATTATGGCATCGATATAAATAAAGTAATAAGGAGTTTACAAAAAAGTACACATCTTGTGCACTTCTTCAAAGTCCTAAACCTACCTAAACACATCCTAGAGTATACAACATTACAGCACCAATAGTCTAGAGAGGGAGTAGTCTATATCATCTTTTATCAAGCTACCTTATCGTATCGATAACAACTAGGATACCCTATCAACATTGCAACAACTAGAAATAGGAAAATCATGGGCATTAATATTAGCTACCCGACGATATCGTATGATATAGCAGTAGTAATAACGGCAGCATCAATCATATTAACGTGGTTTATACTGATTCTTAGAAAAAGAAACATTAAAAGCAAGGAGCGTGATGAAAAGCTATTCAAACAACCACGACCGAGAGAAGATTGTCCGATTTGTTTCATTCGTTTACCAACACTAAGAACGGGGTATAGATACCAGACATGCTGCGGGAAAGTTATTTGCAGTGGATGCTATTATGCGCCTGTGTATGATAACCAAGGCAATAAAGTGGATTATTACAAGTGCGCTTTCTGCAGAACTCCTTGGCCTTCTTCGGATGAGGATATTGTAGAAAGACTAATGAAACGAATTGAAGTCAATGATGCCATAGCAATCTTTACACTAGGATGTTACTATCGAGATGGGACAGACGGATTTCCACAAGATTATAGGAAGGCATTAGAACTATACCATCGGGCATCAGAGCTTGGATCTGTTAAAGCATATTGCAATATTGGAAATGCTTATTTTAATGGTGAAGGTGTGGAAGTCGATAAGGAGAAGGCAATACATTACTGGGAGCTAGCAACTATGGGAGGAGATGCCCCAGCAAGGTCCATTCTAGGCGTATATGAGGAGGAGAAAAGCAATTTTGATAGAGCTCTTAAGCATTATATGATTGCAGTAAAAGGTGGAGATAATAAGTCTTTGCAGGAGATCAAAGATTTATACTCAAAAAGACATGCAACAAAAGACGATTATACCACTGCGTTACAAGCTTATCAAGAATATTTGGCTGAGATTAAGAGTGACCAAAGGGATGAAGCTGCTGCGGCTAGTGATGAGAAGAATCGGTACTACTAATGCCTCGTATCTTTTTTCTAATGTTAACTTAGCATATATCAACATCCACTTTTCATTTAGCCACAAGTGAAGCCTCCTCCTTTTCATTGATTCAGTTTTACAGTAATCTAGCATTGAATTTACCTCACCAAGCATCGAATGGACCCAGTTTGTATCCCCATCTTGTTCCATATCTATGTTCCTCAACTTGATTTAGAGATATTATACCGGGATTTCGTAATCGTGCCATGAAATCACCCAGGTATAGATACCCGGCGGTAATATTGATATCATTCTTACAACCAGCTTCTTCACACTTTGGTCCCTAACACAAATCCAATAACTAGTAGTAACGATTTTCCTCATCAGCTGCAGCGGCTTCATCCCTCTGTCTACTCTTGACCTCACACAAGTATTCTTGATATGATCTTAATGCTTTCGTGTAATCTTCTTTTGTTGCATGCCCATTTGTGAATAAATCTTGAATCTCCTGTAAAGATTCAGCATGTCCATCAGTTACAGCAATCATATAATGTTTCAATGCCCTGTTCATATTGTCTGCATTCTCTTCATTAACACCAAGAATGTACCTTGAAATTGCATCTCCCTTCATAGCTGCTAACTCATAGCAATGTATTGCCTTCTTCTTATCAACTTCTACACCTTCTCCATGGTCATAAGCCCAACCGATACTACCATAAGCCATAGCATTACCAAGCTCACCTGCTCGATGATGTAGTTCCAACGCCTTAACATGATCTTGTGGATATCCATCTTCCGCATCTCGATATTTAATTCCTAGATTGTATATTGCAATAGGATCGCCAACCTCCACTCGCTTCTGTAGCCTTTCAACTATCTCCTCATTTGATTCAGGTGTTGGAGCTCTGCAATAAGGACACTTCTTATTATTAACTTTGTTGCCCTGGTTATCGTATAAAGGTGCACGGAAACACCCACTGCATACAGCTTTCCCACAGCACGTCTTATAATTCCATCCCGTGTTTAATGTTGGCAAACGTAGGAAACAGATTGGACAATCTTCTTTTGGCGGTGGTTGTTTGAATAGCTTTTCATCGTGTAACTCCGCAGCAATTCTGAGTTCTTCATTATGTTTCTCAGCTACTCGTCTGACATGTTCTTCACAGTCTTTCTTATGCTTCTTTTTGTGTATCTTTTTACATACGGCATTGCAATATTTAACCATGATACATTTGTTGCACGTATTCATATTATTACTATTACCCTCCTTTCCACAATTGGCACATACTGATACTTCACAATCTTTTTTATGCTTGTGTCGATGCTTCTTCTTGCAAGCAGCGTTGCAATATGATACTTGTTTACATTTGTTGCATATATTCTTGGCACCCTCCATGCCACAATTTACACATACCGGTACTACCACATCATCTTTATCAAATGTGTTCATATCGTGTAACATATATCGTTCTAAACTATTTGACACAATGTGCTTATATAACTTCTTTTCTTCGCTTCTTAACGATTAGCCTATGAATCTCTGCCTATATATCTACGCAAATAATCCTATTACTGCAATTACTCCGAACATATTATTGACCTCTCTCCTACCAAGCAATAACCCCATCGTACCTAAGTGAAATATTGGTGGTATCCTTATTTTGACAATTTGCATTGAATAGATAGATGATGGTATATGTAGCTATTATGTCATTCAATAAACACCATACATAGAAGATTATATACTTATAAACTATACAAAGAATCATGTCCGACTTGCCACCAGGATGGGGAGATCGGTGTAATCAAAACCTCAATAACGAGAAAGATACATCAAAATCAAAAGATGATGTGACTACTAAAACATCAACATTGCCATCTGGATGGGGAAATAGGAACAATCAAATGTCAGAAAATGATATAAAACTCGGTGGCGTGGCAGCTACAAAGTTTGGTGGTACTCCAAAGAATGCATATGAGAATTCCACTGAAGGAGGAGGAGATATTGCATACAAAACATCTGATGAGGTTAGAGATTACTATCTAAGTGAAATTCAAAGAACTGGGGGAGGAGATAATCCACAAGAGAAGAGCAAGAGTAATGTACCAAGTTTTTGGGAGGATAGACAAAAGGAAAAGATGATACAGGCTAAGCAAATGGGTGTATTCTCTAAAAATACAACATCAAATGATACGGTTAAAGTTGATAATGATAAGATGGATACCACAATACAAAAGAAGAAAAGTATGGAAAGTGATGGAGCAAACAATACTACATCAATACAATCAGCTGAAGTAGCACTGATACAAATAGCAACACATACATTAGAGAAAGTGGCACAATCATTAGATGGGAAGGATAACATTAAGATACCGGTTGAAGAGCGAGCAGCATTTGCTCAAGCCATGCAAAAGGCTATGAATGCACTTGCTAAACAGGTATAGAGATATCGGGCATGATATTAAGATATAAAAGAAAATGGTGTCTGTTCAGGTATTCAATGGGATTAAGGTTAGTATAGGGTAGTATACTTATTTGTTCATAGTTACGAGTTATAGTTATTAGCATTCGACAAGAGAGGTAATGTAAATGTGTCACTGGTGTAATCCCAAGGCATATTATTCAAGTTCAAGCAGCTAATCATGAATCTAATCTTAGACTAAGATAGTCCGGGTGGAAACAGGATAGGATGAATACGATAGCCCCAAAGAGCCTTAGCACAACATTATCTTCTCTCACAATCACCAACTCATTCACAAGCCACAATTGCTGCTTCAAGTCCTCTAGATGAACATCAAGTCAACAGTTATTAAGACAATAAACAACATGAACTTATTATCCACACATACCGATAACAATGCTTTATTAGTTGACTTTCCATCCAATTCAGGATTGACCAAGGAAGAAGATGAGAATAATGAATATCAACACCCATCAACATCTCCTTCCTCGGTCTCTTTCTCCAATACAAGTGAAATGATGGTCTTTCCAAGGCCAAGAGTAGACTCAAGCAAGATATGGTTCAAATCCAAGGATATGAACGAGCAGTTCGTGTACAGTGTATTATGCACAAGAGCAGTGGCAACAGATCCTGATCGATTTGTCACACATGATGACCTTAGGGTGCATTGGTATATAGCATCTACTAACACCTGACGCGGCTAGAAGGAGAGCAAGTCACCGTCGTCAACATGTTACTAATGTTGTTTCAAGACAAGATTCGTGTACAGTTGAGGAATTACGCGTCAAGTCTAGGCACAGCTCGAGGCAAGCCCGCTACCATGCTCATAACTTGGCTGTTTCTAACAGCAAGATAGGTTACTAGGTCTAAGGAAAGGAGATACTTGAGTATCAAGCATAGGCAGGAGCTGTTGATCAGCAACGAGCTATGACGATATTAGGATAGGATGTTATATTAAGATATGTATATAGGAATAGGATTAGTTACCAATACTTAAGTTAGAAGTATAGCCCTGTAAACTAAATGAACAGCGATACTGCTTAATCAAGATGACCTCCTATTTCCTAATATGCAATGTCCATGCTTTCTACCCCCGGCTCCGGTAGTAGAGAAACCTAGGATCTATATCACTAGTTTAGTAGTACTGGTTCTCTTCATCTTCTGCAGCGGCTTTATCCCTCTGGGGACTCTTGATCTCTCCCAAGTACATCTGATACAATTGTAATGCTTTCATGTAGTCTTCTTTAGTTGCATGCCCTATTGAGTATAGACGTTTGATTTGATTCAAAGAGTTGCTATGCCCACTCCCTACTGCAATCATGAAGTGTTTTATAGCTCTATCGATATTACCTGACCTTCCCTCAAAACAACCTAAATTGTACCTTGCGTGTACACTTCCTCCAATCGCCGCTAATTCAAAGTAATGTGTAGCCTTCTTCTTATCAACTTCTACCCCTTCACCATTATTATATGCAATACCAATACAGTTGTAAGCTAATGCATATCCAAGCTCTCCTGCACGATGATATAATTCTAATGCCTTGGTATAATCTTGTGATAATCCATATTTCCCATCTCGATAGTAATTTCCCAAACCGTATATTGCAATAGGATCGCCAACCTCCATTCTTGATTTATATCTTTCAGCTATCTCCTCCTCTGAAGTATGATGTGGAGTTCTACAAAAGGGGCACTTCTTATTATCAACTTCATTACCTTGATTATCATATAGAGGTGCATAAACACATCCACTACATATAACCTTTCCACAGCATGAATAGTATATACTCCCACTATCAAGTAATGGTAAACGTACAAAACAAATCGGACAATCTTCTGCTGGCGGAGGTTGTTTGAATAGTTTTTCATCGTGCAACTCAGCAGCACGCTCAGCTGCAAGTCTGATATATTCTTCACATTGTTTCTTATGTTTGTGTCGGTGTTTTTTCTTACAAGCAGCGTTGCAATACTTCACCATCTTGCATTTGTTGCATATATTCATATTATCACTGTTACCTTCTTTACCACAATTAGCACATACCGATATATCAGCTGTACTTAAGTTCTGCAACATACTGCTCACATCACATACATTATTATTATTTGATTTTTGCAACTATCAGACGTACCTCATTATACTTTTTTCACTTGTAACTTAATGATACCGTCCATCCACGCCAAGATGTATCTATGTCTATATCTCCTCTAAACGAATAATATTATTCCAACTCAATACTAATCATAAACATAAACAGATGCAACCAGTGTAATAACGGTATCCTTTTTTTGACAACTTTTGTTAGTTTAGATGCAATGATGATGGCGACCCAAAGCGAGTAGATTATATAACCATATATAGAGGATTTCATTAGAATATACTATACAAAGAATCATGTCCGACTTGCCACCAGGATGGGGAGATCGATGTAATCAAAACCTCAATAACGAGAAAGATACATCAAAATCAAAAGATGATGTGTCTACTACTAAAACATCAACATTGCCATCTGGATGGGGAAATAGGAACAATCAAATGTCAGAAAATGATATAAAACTCGGTGGTGTGGCAGCTACAAAGTTTGGTGGTACTGCAAAGAATGCATATGAGAATTCTACCGAGGGAGGGGGAGATATTACATACAAAACAAGTGATGAGGTTAGAGAGTATTATCTAAGTGAAATTCAAAGAACTGGAGGGGGAGATAATCCACAAGAGAAAGGCAAGAGTAATGTACCATCTTTTTGGGAGGATAGACAAAAGGAAAAGATGATACAGGCTAAGCAAATGGGTGTATTCTCAAAAGAGAGTGCGGTTAGAGTTGACGAATCAAAAGTAGATTCTGCAATACAAAAGAAGAGAAGTATAGAAAGTGATGGATCAAACGACACTACAACAATACAATCAGCTGAAGTAGCACTGATACAAGTAGCAACACATACATTAGAGAAAGTGGCACAATCATTAGAGGGGAAGAATAACATTAAGATACCGGTTGAAGAGCGAGCAGCATTTGCTCAAGCCATGACGAAAGCGATGAATGTACTTGCTAAACAGGCATAGCAGGCATTGATATGATATTAAAAGAGTACACGATCAGATATTCGATGGGAATAAGATTCTAATAGCACAATACTTCTAATGTATTAATAGTTACGAGTTACGGTTATTTAGTATTAGACATTAGAGTTAGGAGGTGTGAGGTAATGTATATGTGTCCCAAGGCATACCTATTGTTCAAGTTCAAGCAGTTAATCATACAATCTAGTCTTAGACTAAGATTTATTCATATCTCTCCTTTTCTTCATACGTCCGCTGTCATCTTCTTCTTCCAATCATTCTCTATCTATTATCCGTCCTAACAATTGACGGCACTTGCAAAATGAAATGAAGTTACGAGAGTTGAACTCGTGACCTTTGGCATCGGAAACCAATGCGCTACCACTGCGCCACTCGGGCAATTGAGCGGCGGTATCCCATGGGATTTTTATATGTTTTGTTGTGACTCTTTCGAAATCGAGAACCGCATACTCTCATGCATAAAAACAACTAATAATTACTCATCAACATCACTAATAACACATATTATCATAAAAATCTGATAGAAGATCGGCACAACATTATAAACTGTATCAAACAGAAGCAAATAATACAATTACTACTACAAACAATATGATTATCCGACAAGCAATCGTCACCGCAATGATTGCAATGGCATCATCTCCAAAACACAAAATTGTAGATGCCTTTGTACCAACATCAATATTGACACCTCGAGTTCTCTCTACTACTAACCATCATGCTATTCAGAGTATCTCACCTACATCATCTATAAACAATCGTCTTTCCATAACCACCAGAAGTCGCAGTACTAAGAGCTCATTGCAAATGTCATCATCACAAGATTTCGATCAACAACAATACACAGATGCATCCTGGTCGGCAATATCAACATTACCACAATGTGCCGATTACTACTCCGCAACATCAGTAGATGCACCCATGCTCTTAGCAATACTACTAAATCCAACGAAATATCAAGCATCCGAGAATGCATCAACTGCCAAACAAGTTGTAACTAAATTATTAAATGATGCTAATGTAAATGTTGACAAGTTGAGAGATGATGTTGAGGAGTATTTACGAAAACAACCAACTGTTAGTGGTGATACTTCTACACAGAAGAGTATGGGACGGACATTGGGGGAAGTGTTGGAGGCTGGACGGGGTGTTAGGGATGGATTAAAGGTATGTTTTATAGTTTTATATAAAAAGTGTGCATATCTTGTGCTCATTTTTATGTTTAGCAATTGATATGCTCACCACATCTCATGTATATTTAACATTACACACACAACACATACAACACTACAGGATTCGTACATTTCAACAGAAGCACTCCTCTTAGGACTATGTGCCAAAGATACATTATTCACAATAAACGCCCTAAATGAACAATCGGTATCATTAGAAGATATTAAGAATGCCGTACAAACAATGCGTGAAAAAGCACCTGGTAGTGGTGGCGGTCCCGATGGTAGTGCGGCTCGAGTTACATCCCGTACAGCTGAGGGAAATTATGATGCGTTATTAAAATATGGTATTGATTTTACTGCACAGGCTGAGGAGGGGAAGTTAGATCCTGTAATTGGTAGGGATGATGAGATACGAAGGGCTATACAGATTTTGAGTAGACGGACTAAGAATAATCCAGGTAAGTGTGTTTGTGTGATCATTGGCGGTATAAGAATTGTATTTCATGTTTTACATGTACGCATGATGTGTGCACTTTTTCAATAATGGCAAATGATGAGCATATTATTCTGAGGGACTTAGACAATTATGTTATTGTCGTTGACGAGTCAATTTAATATCGAGCTTTTTAACCCTGATGCCTTTTTGAAAGTACTATACATATACTTGATTGTATTATGTTATATTTTGATGTGCATTCTCAAATTTCTTCTATCCTTTCTTTACTTTTGCATATTAGTCTTGATTGGAGATCCTGGCGTTGGTAAGTTATGTTGTGTTGTGTGGTTTGAAATGTGTATGATAAGGTATATTTGATGCTAAAACTGACACACCACATCTTGTGCCACTTTTCACAGGTAAAACTGCCATTGCTGAGGGTATAGCACAACGAATGGTTGCCGGTGACGTACCCGATACACTCAAACCACCATGTAAATTAATTGGACTAGATATGGGTGCATTAGTAGCCGGGTCAACAATGCGTGGTGAGTTTGAAGAACGATTGAAATCTGTTATTGATGAGGTACAAAAGGCTGAAGGTGAAA
>Ga0075439_11780_pt1 | contig 10407 bp, 7 predicted proteins | sample MintriSingleCell_FD_74264 | JGI IMG/M metagenome (GOLD analysis project Ga0075439, IMG submission 74264) | Marine eukaryotic communities from Monterey Bay, USA to study complex ecological interactions - Minidiscus trioculatus JGI Plate_4_G5... | ecosystem: Environmental > Aquatic > Marine >... | reverse complement strand
ATTGGTCGTTGGCAAGGATATCAGTACTTAGTGATGTAAAGGAGGCAACTACATCATCGATTATACCATCATCAAGACGTTGTTTCTTCTTCTTTGTTTCAGACATGATATGTGCTTATTGATATTATAATTATACTTTGCTGAATACGTTAATGGATATAAAAGAATGAATACAATATGTAAGAAATAACATGTAAAATGTATTGCAGTGCTGTGCATACACACCACACAACTCCAAAACAAATGTTTAGTTCCTATCGACTATCAATTAAAGCATATCATATATAGAGAATAAGTATACCTTATATTATTGTACATCACCAAGTCATAAACAAATATATCTACCATAAATGCACATGAACCGAACTTAATTAAAAAAGATGATAGGTATCCAAAATGTTTCTAACACAAAACAATGAACAACAAATATCAAATATCTAACTAACCTTGAAAGAAATATGTAGTGTCCTGTAGTTGCATCCTTTACATCACTAAGTACTGATATCCTTGCCAACATCTTTGGTCATCTACCTCTAAAAGAAATTATGTGTGTACGCCGTGTCTGTAAAAAGACAGTTGATGCGGTTAAACAAACATCAGTACCTCTTGAATCTAATAACTTTCGATTTGTCGAAGTTGATAGTATCAAGATGTACAATGCCTTAGTAGTTATGGCAGAAGTATTACCAGGATTGCAACAAATTAGTGTAACATGTAAGAAAATATATAGGGATGATGATGATTTCAAATACACTGATGGAGAGGATCCAGTTGAATCGACTGCTGCCGCTGATGAGGTAACCATTCTCAATTTTGATGATGTACTATCAAAGTTTCCGAATGTGAGTTGTGCAATATGATATTGATATTATATATATTATATATGGAATATTAAAATATGTATTTAGTATCATCTCCTCTTGCACCTCACTCTCACTTGTGTCTGCATAGTTGCATAGCTTGAAAGTTGGTGGTGCACCATTGAATGGCCGGTACCCCTCTTTGTTCAATTTGTAAGTATGGAGTTTTGTATACCTTTGTTCATACTCTAGATTCTAGATACAAGAACTTGAACTTATACTCATTCCGCTTATAGTTATCATCTTGAAAGTTTGTCAATTAGAGGTTGCAAAAGGATCAAATTCGACTTCGATATGTTAGCAGGTTTACCTTGTCTAAAAGAGTTTGAGTGTGTAAACAACGCGTTGGTTACTGGCAGTCTCAAAAGTTTGAGTGTGTGCAAGGATACTCTTGAACAGATCACACTTGGCGACGGTGAAGTGCCATTCAGCGGTGAATTGATGGATCTTGCTGACTTTCTTCGTCTAAAAAGTGTAGATTTGATGCATGCCAAAGGGATAAGTGGTAGCTTGCTTGATATTGATGCGGATAATGATGATCTCTTCCCTGTGATTGAGAAGCTCCGTTTGCCTGATACAGTTGTTGGTGCGCACTACTATGAGGTTATGCACATTGCTGATGCAAAGCAACTAATAAAAGACTTGCTCCCGCTTTGCAGGAAGCGTCCTAGCTTGTTTAAAGGCATCTTTTGGCTATTATCCAACAACCCCTGATATCGAAGGACCTGAACCAGAATTTGAGTTTCGTACATTTGCATTCTTCTTTGTCGAAGCTGGCGAGGAAAAGGAGTACCTAGGGTGGCGTTGGGAGCAAAGATTTGATTACACAACCGATTATCCATTTGAGGTGACCTGGTTTGGTCATGTGCCCAAACGTGTAGCGAAAGATTTTGTACCAAGTGGCCTGGGTAGGTTTTGGAAAGGATACTACCAACCTCCTCCTTATGATGTGTACGATGATCTACAAACGAGCTATAAGCCTACTGCTGAAGAAATAGAAATTTGGGGTAACATGTAGATGAGGTGTGTCCTGAGGTGAAATCACCAACAATCATTGGGATTGATTGATATAGATTTCATCATTAGCGGCTCTTCTCTCTCTCATGATGAACAGTCCTTACAAACTATTAAGCTTACACTATAGCTACCTATTAAGGTATCATTGCTGTTCTGCCTTCCATTCTTTAAGAGTCAACTCCATATCCTTCCCACTTGTTGCATTTTGGAATCCTAAAGCTATCTTTTGAGATCCTGGCTTTCTAATACCACTATCTCCTCCACCACCAAGGACAAGCATCTCAATGACACGAGACTGAAACTCAACAGTCCCTCGACATGATTGTTTCAATAACCAAAGTGATCTACTGAATTCAGCAAGGACACGACAGTAAAGAGCATCTTTTGCATTGAATGTATTGTCTAGTATGCGTACGGTCATGCCAGGAACAAAGACATTATACACGAAGTCAAAGAAGGCATTGACAACATTTGACGGAGCTTGCTGATTACCATAATCACCACCCCATTGGCTGATTAACTCACAAAAGAACTGCACACATGTCTTATTCATGACTGGATCGGGCACTGAAGAAGCACCATCATACATAAGTTGTAATATATCTCCCAGTGATGACACATTTGTTTGAGAATATAAGACTGACGAGACATTATGAAGGGCAATATGCTGAAGGGTTGCAAATGCTTGTTTTCGTACACTCAATTGCTCTGTTATGTTGCCAGTCTGAATTGCAAACACCTTTTGGATGAATGGTAGTAATGCCAAGTCTATTGCAGCAACAACCTTTTCCTTGAACTTGATGCATAATTGATTCATCAATTGGGAAATATCCAATATGTCCTCTTCCAAAGTGCAATGTAGTAGCAAGGGGGGAAAGAAAGTAGGCATCAAAGGCAGCACTCCTTCCCCAAGACAGAATATCATACGTTGTATGAGCACTGACGATCGAGATCTAATCAATGGCGATGAAGGCAAGGCCAATAGAACTTTTCTGCATACATCTACAGCAGCAACGAGAACTTCTTGAACACCAGGCGGTGGATGCCTTTGCCAACCTTTACTCAACTGGGCAATAGCCGAGATTGATAAAGAAAGCTGTTCTCCATACGTCTCTACATCTCGAGTTATTTCGGGATTCTGAAGAGTGAGCTCTATAGATTGAATATGTGGGGTAAGAACTGCAGTTGCACATCGAACTTGGATATCACTGTCTAAGCCAGTCGTACCCAGCAACAAACCAGTTGCTTCAAACAAGTAAAGTGCGTCGTTTGCTGGTATGTCTACATGTGTCTGTGCTCCTGGAGGAGGAAATAGTAGCGTCTGTATGCCTTCAACAATCGCCTCAACATGCGGCTTCATAGCTTTGGCACCAATAGACTTGATTAGTCGAAGTAATAGATAACAGCATCGACACCTAACTCTAGCATGGGAATGTTGTAATCCTCTATTGCCAGATAATGACCCTAAAAAGATTGTCAGTAATTCTGGGCACTCCTTCAATATAGCTGCATACCTCACAGATATGTCATAGTACAAAAGCAATACCTCTCGATGTTGATGGGAAGCAACATCACTACGATGTACTGCCATGACTATCTCTTTAAATCCTGCGTCTTTTAGAGCGGTCTTTGCTCCCGTTGGTCTTCGTCCTTCTCCGTAATGATATACAAGACGAAGTCCTACTTCTATGTCGGGCGTGGGAGATGATGATAGCGGTTGTGTCAGTGATGATAGACATTGCCCAATGAATTGAAGTGCAATATCGTGCCGTAAGTGTACGATGCGTTGATATAACTTTCGTAAGTTTGCTCGATATAGCTCTTCTTCTGCCTCGTCTTCATCTTCATAATCATACTCAAAATCGTTTGGGTACCTCATTCTCAGGTGTAAGATCAATAGTATACGGGGTAATATCTTGTCGCATATTGACGCGTCACTAAACAAATTGGTCCAATGTTGCTCCTTCTTTTCCATTGATTGAAGAAGGCGTGTCATGAGATCAATTACCGCACCTGAGACATCAATGCTATCATATGCGAGACATGCCAATACAAGTTCAAAACATTGCTTCATTTGTATATTTGTCGTTTGAGATGTATCTATTTCCCATCCCTGAATTAATGCCAAGCCAACTGTATTGATTAGTTCTGCCGCTGATGACACTGCTTCGACTTGTGTACCATCTATATTGATAAGATCAAGTTTACCACCACTTGTTGCACCGTTGCTATTACTACCATTGGCTTGTATCTGAGATAACTGAAATAAGGTACCAAATATATCAAGTTGAGCAAGCAAATCCAACTTCTTTTGTTCATCCATACCTCTGTCAACTACCTCACAAAGACAATTTGCACATTCTACCGACAACGTTGTTCTTTGGGTAGGTTCTTCCTCCTCATCGCCACTGGCACTACAAACAGATGCACCACCCAATCCTTTAAGTAGCATTTGTATCAAGTTGGGATTGGTAGCTAGTCTTATATCAATCCAGGAGAGATATCGTTTCAATGTAGCCAAAGCACGTACAGCCAATGTCAATAGCATTTCACTCTCTTGTGCTCCTTGTTGTTGTGTAGCAGCAGTCATAGCGACAACAACGTCTAGTAACCATCCGACAATATTTGCAGTATCACTATTCTCTAATGGTATAGGTTGTGTGTTGCCACTCTCGGTAGTGATTGCAAATCCTCTCAGGGTATCCTTCACTTGTTCTCTCCGTATCCTCTCTCTATTATTGTTTGATACATTGCCACCTTCATCTGCAACCGAAGGGTATACAATCTCATCACTAATTGCATCCAATACTGAAAGATACATTCCAATACTAGCCCTCTTTTCAATTGTAATACTACCACCATTATTGATGATTGAGGATGATAAGTTTAATGCAACCAATACATCATTTAATGGCGTATTCCACTGTATGGGATACTCTTCTCTAATTAGTAGTGCTATCAATACTGCTACTTTTGTTATAACAAAGTTTGGCATTGATTGTAAATTGATAGAGTTTGATATTGTTGATAATATTAGTGATTTAAGTTGTGTTCGAAGTGATGTAAAGTTGGAGGAAGAAGGTAAGCATGATAGAATGGGAGAGCGTTGCAATGTAGTCAAGGCATAGAAAGCAACTGAATCATACTGAGCTGCAATTTGAGAGCTGGTATCAGTTGCAGTATTACTATCACATCCCCAACCCCGTCTACATAGCAATTCTATACAAGCTTCAGCTAAACCATCACTTCGTTGTGTTCTTTCAATGTCTAGTTGTTGCGACGATTTTGAGTCGCCGCCGGAAGCTGCAACTATTGCAGACTCTAATTGTTGCAAATACTGTTCCATTGAATCACTAATAGACTACCATATCTGATATTAAACACTAACCACACATCGCCGCACATACAAATTAATTATACTCTCATAGTATCGTTTGATCGCTAAATATGGAAATTTACTCAATTAAGCTCACTACCATCTTAGTACTTCTAACGCGTCAGTCCATTGTTGTGATATCACGGCGGTAGCGGCGGCGGCAGAGTGGACAATATGATCACACTATTATTATATTGCTTGTTTATACTCTTATCCATCTCCAGTATTGCTCTGATTGATGGATTCTCTTCTCCTAAGATACCGAGTACATATCATGTGTCATCAACAAAGAATCTTCGATTGAAAGGGATTACAATATCAGCATCTCAGTTTGGCCATGATAGAATACACAGACCACTCTTTTGTACCACAATAGACAGTGATATACAGAAGAAGGCCCAAGCTACTGCTAAGAAGAAGGGTACTAACAAAAGCAAATATAGAAAGAAGTACAAACAAAGAAAGAAATCAAATAATAAGTATCAAAAGCATAATAAGTATAGAATGAAGCAAAAACAAAGGTCTAAATCCAACAATTCTACAAATAGACAATATAATGGTCCAACCAAAGATGAATTGAAGGCATTAACCGAATATCATCTATCACAGAATATAAACACAAATGATTGTCACACAATACCACAACAAACATCAGAAGAGTGCCTAAGTAATGACGATGAAGAAGACATGTCATGCTCAATATGTTCCTACGGTGACATGTCAACACAACAAATGGATGAATTTGCACGATTAATAAGTTCATGGTACAAATTACAATCATCTAATACACAAGAAATGAAATCACGTCAAGATAAATTATTAGCAGCAGAAATGAGCGAACAATGTTTACGCGAATTGATAGAAGAACGTATAGTTGGTAAGAATATCTTGGCAAATAATAATATGATCACGACAGACTTGTATTATAATGTTATCAAGTCATGGTTGAATGTTGCCGATAATGGCAAGTTTGGAAAAAGCAAGAGTTATTATTATAAAGATTTGTTACATGCTACATCATTATTAGATTTGATGGAAAGGACACATGATATGAACAGTGAAGATGAAAGTAGTAGAGATGACAAGTTTATAACATCATCTATCAAATGTTATGCAACCATATTAGATGGATGGTGTAAGTCTAAATCACCGGGTAGTGAAGCTAAAGCGGAGGAGATATTGCAGCGAATAACAAGTATAGGTGGCGGCGCTGTTGATGTACGGTATTACAATAATGTCATGAATAGAATAACTACTAGTGGAAAGCACAATGCCGGGCAAGAGGCCGAACGAATATTGAACCAGTTGATTGATTTGTACAAGAAGGATCCAACTGAAGCTTCATCAGCTCCGAATAGAAATAGTTTCAATACAGTCATCAAAGCATATGCCAATAGTGGTGATAAGGAATCATCAACAAATGTACAGCGTATATTAAACATGATGGAACATCCCAAATCATTGGGCTTGTCAGATTCTATTGCTAAGCAGATAATACCGGATAAGATTAGTTACACCTCTATACTAAATGCTTGGGCTCACAATGGCAGTAACGATGAGGATGTTGGTGAAAGGGCTGAAGAGTTGCTACAACAAATGTATGACATGTACAACAACAAGAGTAACAGCGGTGATAGAAGAAAAGATGTCAAGCCTGATACTGTGACATATAATGCAGTTCTAAAAGTTTGGGGAAAGTGTGGTCATCGAGACTCGGGAGAACGAAGTATTGCATTACTAGATGATATGATACAACGATACAAAGATGGAGATTCGAATGTTATGCCTGATGATGTAACCTTCAACTCTGTTATAAACAACATTGCCAATAGCAAATCAGAAGATGCGCCTCAGCGTGCCATACAACTGTTAGAAGAGATGGAATCGTCATATGAATCTGGTCTAATCAAGTCAAAGCCAGACATTATTAGCTACAACTCCGTCTTGAAGGCATTTGCCAAACAAGGTGGATATACCAGTGCCAAGCGTGCCGAGGAAATGTTGAACAAGCTTGAAGAGTCATATGATACAAGAGCTACGACTATCCAACCAGATGTAATCTCGTACAATATTGTTATCAATGCATGGGGCGGTGATGCCAACAAAGCAGTTGCCTTACTTGATAGAATGAGATATCGTACTAATGAAGGCAAGGCTCAACTGAAGCCAGATATTACAACTTATAATTCCATCTTGAATGCATGGTCTCAGTCACCCGATAGGAATGCACCAGTGAAAGCCCTCGGTTTACTAGAAATAATGCTTCGACTGCACGAGGGCGGAGATACAAGTGCCAAGCCAGATGTTCAGAGCTTTACCACAGTTATAAATGCATTCAGTAAATCCAAATTCCCAAGAAAGGCTCGACAAACTCGAGACTTACTTAAACGAATGAAGTCTTTAAATGACAAGGGTCAAATGAAAATGCGACCAAACGTATTTGTATATGCAGCAGTATTGAACGCTTGTGCTTATACATTTGGTAGAAGTGAAGAGAAGGAAGAGGCATTACAAGTTGCAATCGAGACGTATGATGAATTACAAGCAAGTACGGTGATAGCAACGAATCATGTAGCCTATGGTTCGTTTATACGAGTATGTAGAAGGTTGATACCGGATGAATCTGAGAGGGATGAATGCATTACAAGAGTCTTTAGAAAATGCTGTGATGATGGTCAACTTGGTGACTATGTTTTAAGACAACTACGTGCTGTACCATCCTTATATAAATCACTACTACCACGGGGATGATGATTTGAAGAGGAGGACCATCAACAGGAGCGAGCTCACAAGTACCTTGCTCAGCTTCCCAAACGGAGTAGTTTCCAAGAGTGCTCACACCACGTGATTGCTCAATATCTGGGCGTATTTGTCCTTCTGGACAAGCAACACAGCTGTCAGTTTCATGATCTAGTTCTGTGTTTTCGGGACATACACATTGAGCAATGCTAGTATCAACATCGATACATCCAGTGATTCCTCCACATGTAGGGGGTAGTATATTCAGTCCAGGAATAGTGCACTGATCGTCGGGACATTCCACGCAAGTAGCGTCTACTCCGATTCCAACTCCATAGCTTCCCATTGAACAAAACTCACAGGCTGTGCCGTTCCACTGTGATCCGGTTATGCAACAATCCGCTCCGATATAGTCGTAATCACAATCTGTTTGAGCAAAGTAAACAGCCACAGTATTTTCAGCATTAGTAACAGCAATCAGGTCATAGTCGCCGTCTCCATCCATATCCCCATGTGATACATAGTGACCACCAGCATTCGGATTCCCCCCATAGATTGTATGATTCTTCCATTCATATCCCTCCCCGTCAATATTCTCATACCAGATAATACGACCATCAAAGAAGGAAGCACTTGCCACATCGACATCTCCATCACGATCAAAATCAACAGCAGTAACACTCAAGACAAAGTCGGCATTGTCATAGATCAAAGTTTTCTCAAAGTTGCCCTCTCCGTCATTTCTCCATAATGAGACATGATCATTCCCATTTGATGCCACTACTAAATCTTCATCCCCATCATTATCAATGTCGGTTGCAACTAGTGAATATGCACCTTTACTTTCATCTCCAGAGGAGATAATAATCTTCTCTTTAAAATGTCCGGTACCATCGTTTGGATACCATGCCACAGTGTCGTCGTCCTTTTTGAGTTAATGAAAAGGGGAAGTGTGTGAGAAGACGCCGCAGGGGGTATGGTATTAAATAACAGCAAAATAACAGCACTAACCTTGGATGCTGATGCTAAATCTAACCAACCATCACCATTTAAATCAGCCGCCACAACAGTTCGTGCACCAATCGCATTATCATCTACAACTTCTTTAACTTCACAAAATATACCACGATCTATATTCTTAAATACTGCAATAGTATTATCTCCCGATGATGCACTTACAATGTCAGGATCTCCATCATCTGTGAAAGAAAAGGATTGTGAGCACAAGGGTTTATCTTGACATCTACACCCAACAAGATTACACTATATAATTGCAACTCACTATCGAGGTCCGCCAATATAACACCCTGCCCTTCATTTACAGCCGAAGATATGAGGTGTTCAGTGAAGACTCCGGTGCCATCATTCTCAAACCAACGGAGTGAGGAGTCATAATAGGATGCCCCTACAACATCTGTTTCAAGTGGACACAATTAAAAAGTTGAAAGTGATATTAGGCATCACAAGTACAATTGCAATAAAAACTATCCAAACAATTGAATCAATGTTATTACTTACCAACATCTCCATCACCATCTAATACATCAATATAAGTCGAGGTATAATGTGTCGTACAAGAAATATTAAAAAATGTGCATATGATGTGCACAAACATTACAATAAGAATGTATGAGTATATGATACATACTAAAACAAGAAAAGCACACCTCTCAAACTAATAAAATAACTTACCAACATCGCCAACAGTAACAATCCTCGAACCTAAACTACTCCAAGTAATTTCATTCTTAATAGAAAAAGTTGGAGGGTGCCCCCCTAAGTTTCTATACCAACTCACAGCATTATCATTTGAACTTGCTACTACTAAATCTTGCAAACCGTCACCATCAAAATCTGCTGATACGGCACATCGTGCACCCATTGCTTGATTTGTTACTATTGTACGATTATTGGTTGTGAATAAGTCGTCGGGATAGTTTGCTTCATTTTGTGCTGATGTTTGTGTTGCTGCAATTAGTATTGTGGAAAGGATGCCGTATTGTATAGCTTGAAAATTAGATGGTGTACTACCACCGCTATCATATTGTCGGCGTTTCATTGTTTTCCTTATCCTATTCAATGTTTAGTTTGATTGATTGTACACGAGAGATAGAGGCCTTATTTATTTTAATTTTATGGGTCGTCGGAGGCGAGGTGCGAAGGGGATTTACGAAAGCTTCTTGCCCTAAGTGACAATGACCCCACATCTTTATCCTTTGAATAACCCTATTGGATCACTCTAGGATATCTATGTGTCTAGTAAAAGCGAGTACGTTATCAATTGTTTATTATTCTAGCAAGAGCTCAAAACCTATCTTCTGCCTCTCGTACTCTTCCCCTCCTGGACATTACATGTCCATCTTTTTGGTAGCTCTTGAAATACTACTTCACCACCATACTCGTCAATAAATTCTT
>Ga0075439_16043_pt1 | contig 10425 bp, 6 predicted proteins | sample MintriSingleCell_FD_74264 | JGI IMG/M metagenome (GOLD analysis project Ga0075439, IMG submission 74264) | Marine eukaryotic communities from Monterey Bay, USA to study complex ecological interactions - Minidiscus trioculatus JGI Plate_4_G5... | ecosystem: Environmental > Aquatic > Marine >... | reverse complement strand
GGTACTCTTGTGTTATTTCGCCACGCCATATTATAATAACTCTACACAAATATTATACAAAGTAAAGCAAAGTAATAGCATAGATGTGTACTTTTTTGTAAAATCCTTGTTACTCAATAAATACTAATGCTGCGATCTTCAAACTACCACTATTCGAAAGATCATTTAAAAACTGATTTATTTGCTATACTATTGGTATACGAAGTGGCCTCTTGTAATACATAGCTATCGATCATTAAAGTCTGCCATGCTATCGTACAGAAAGAGTGATCAAAGGAAAAGTGATGAAAGCGGTATCCGGTATCTTTATGTCGTTACGTTTTTCGTTTTTGATTGTGTTGTTGTTTGTTGCAACACAACGTTGTAATTGCCGAAGGCCGAAGGAAGTGGTGTAGACTTTATTTGTAGCGCGCTACTCCTTTGTTTAATCTGTATTATTAATTAACTGGTCATCATGAGTGTCGATAACGCCATCGGTAAGTTTGCGGTGGATATCTCCCCTTCCACATTATACCAAAATTTCTGCTTTATTGTTTATTTATAATATTTTTATCATCAACTATTTGTTGTTCTAATAATAATATATTTATACCTAACATCCTCTCATATATATCCACTCTTTTAGGAATGATGGATGGTGCATACTTCACCTCGAAGAATGAAATCCTTTCATTTCTAAATCAACTACTTGATCTAAACCTTACCAAAATTGAACAGACTGCCAGTGGTTGCGTGGCATGTCAACTTATTGAATATAGTAAGTATAGTGTGCACAATCTATTCATATGAGAATGAGCATACATGCTGAGTTATCTGACATGTATCTCTTGAATTGAATTCAAAGTCTTTCCAAAATCAATTCCAATGTCTAAAGTTAATTGGGGTGCCAAGAGTAGTCATGAATACGGTATGTTATTTATGTATGTTATATTATTTTTTGATAATATATATTGATAAACAAACTAAAATACATACCCCATCTCTTATTAGTTGCCAACTACAAACTTTTACAAAATGCATTCAAGAAGAATAAGATTCAAAAGTACATTGATGTTGATAAGTTAATCCGTGGCAAGTTTCAAGACAATTTAGAATTTTGTCAATGGTTAAAAGCATTCTTTGATCAAACGGGAGGGATTAACAGCGCTCGTGAAGGTTATGATCCAGTTGCTGTACGTGCAAAAGGAAAAGGTGGTAAAGCTGTTGGCAAGAGTGTTGGCGTGAAGAAGTCTAGTAGTGCCAGAAGTGTTGGTACAGCAAGGACTGGAGTGTCATCGGGAGCATCACGACGTACTACTAGTAGCAGTGTATCATCTTCCACACCCACCACTGGTAGTAGAAGTCCACGCCGTCCAACATCGGCAACATCTTCTTCATCATCTGCTACACGTCGTCAGAAGGAGAATACTACCAACACAGCAACAGCATCATCATCATCGTCATCTGCTCGTCTACCAACCAACCCACGAAAGACATCTGTTACTGCATCTGCTGCTACCAAAGCCAAGTATGAAGATGAGATTCGGTCACTCAAATCAGAAAACACTACTCTCAAGGCAAAGTATTCTACATTGGAACATTCCTCAGCTGAGACTGAAATGACTCTGCAAACTGTGGAATCGGAACGTGACTTTTACTTTGAGAAATTGAGAGGTATTGAGCTCATGTTGCAAGTGTACAAGGAGAAGGAGGAGGAAGAAGAGGGGAGCGGAGAAGTATCGAAGGTTATGGATAGTATCTTCAAGGTCATGTATGCTACTATGGATGATAATGTTGAGGTTGATGAGAGTGGAAATCTTCTTGGTGATATTACTTTACAAAGTAATGTAGACTCGTCTCTTTCTATTTCGGTAGTAGATAGGGGTGCTGGTGCAACCAATAATGTTAGTTTGGCGAAAGCACAGGATGAGCTCGCGGAGGAAGAGTTGCTTACTGATGGCATTGATAACAGCGCCGTGGTGGAAGATGCCGTTGCCAATCAATTCTCAGATGAAAGCGATGACGAGGAGCTACTCACAGCTGGTCTTGACGAGGAAGAGCCCTTAGCTGCCAAGATGAACGAGCCTGTAGTTGAAAGTGCTAATGGTCAACTCAAGGAGATGTCTGCAATTGTTGACGATGACGGCTTTTCTTCTGAAGATGATTTGCGATCAGATTAGAGCAGATGTTATGTATATATAGAGGTGTTTAGGGTTGGGGTTTGTGTTGTCTTTTGCAGCTATCTGTGATCAGTGGACGGAGCAGAAAGTGATGAGACGGTACAGTGTATGTTCTAAGATATATAAGATCAAAATTAAACCAGAGGTAGTCGTCTTGCATAGTATCTAAGCACTCTGTCTTAGTCAGTCGCATCATGCGAAAGACTCTTTGTTTAAGGTCAAGACGTCATATCGTACTTAGTTTCACAACTCATACTTGCAAACAAAACAGTAACCCATTTGCTTTTAGGTTTTATTTATAAGTTAGTTCTAGTAGTAGGATTCGTATTTGTGGAGCGTAGGGGGTGTGGTGGTTAATTGTGGACAAGTCATGGAGTGTGTTCTTTTTGTATTCTTCACCCAAAAGCAAAACTGAAATCATGTGTAGCCTATACAACATACCATCCAATCAGTTGACTTGTCCTTATGTTTTTTTGTGTAGCTGAGCCTTGCACTAAGTACTCAACCTTGTAGTTTCTCAAGAGTATATAAAGTAGGTTCCAAATTACCAGCTCTTATGAATGGAAAGCAGCAATATTGGAAAGAGCAGGAACTGATCCTGGGATGGAGTGCTCAGAAACAAATGATAGAATGGCAATCATTGCAAGACGTCCATTGTTAAGTTCACTTGTTCTCTTCTTGTCCATAACATCTTTACTAACACCAGAGAAGTCAATCTTTGGGAAGACCATTTCAGGTAAAGGTCCGCCATTCATGTAGTGTACTTCCTTTGACTCGGTAATAAGCTCAGCTGCCAAGATGGTTACCAAGATCTGTGCCTTACCAGCAACGGGCACGGCATCCCAAGCATCAATTGGGTTCATAGTTGATAGAGATTCAAAGCTAATATCACTAGAAAGCATACCGGGGAAGTGGAATCCAGCAGCATTGACAAGGTATCCTGTTGTGGCAACCATGGCAGCACGGCTGTGCTTAAGCTCGGCGGCACGGAACCAACGAAGTGTGGCATCACTACCGAATTCTGAAAGCTTAAATGGGTCAAAGTTTTTAAGAGGAGCTGAAGCACCTCCGATATCATCCATACCCAAAGATAATTGTGTGCTAGCAGGCTTTTGTATGTGTTGTATTTGTTGCAAAAGATGAGAAATGAACGTGAAATGAGCAAATAAATATCAAATATACCGACGAAGAGTTTGCAATATCTAGAATATCATCCTCTATACCAAACACTAAAGCAACAAGACAGATGACGACATCTTATACTTATATTACTAAATAAGCTCATTTTTGGATACCATAAATCGTATCCTATTTAAATTCATATCATATAATAAACGCACCTTGATGGAAGCCGGGGCAAAGGCAGCGGCAGTGCCGATAAGGGATAAGCAGAATGCAGTCTTCATGGTGTCTATTGGTAAGCGATAGAGAGGAGCTACAGTGGATTTGTTAGTCAAAAATAAACACTCTTGCAGGATTTTGGTTCAAGTTCGTATCCTCACATCATTTCTCTGTTAATTTGCCCATGATACCAGAGTATTGAGTGAGAAGTAATCGCTCAATCACCACGTTTTGACAGCTTGAAATGTGAAACAACATTGCACCAACTCATAACACCTGATGACAATGATGTGGCTATTTGATCGTAGTTGATGAACTGGCGGCGGCATGAGATAGCATATAGTCAAACAATTGCAATTATATACTACATTGTTGATTATAGAAATATAGGACTGAGCCAATATCTAAATCTCGAAGCTTGGAGGAACAAGAATAATTAGCAACTTCAATAGAGAGGAAAGAATAAATGGCTCAACAACAAAGTATCAACATCAACAACAATGATGATGCATCATTGCAACAACAAACAGTAACTAAATCACCAAGTCCACCACTCTTAAATGGGTCAGTCGATTTAAAAAGTCAAATGCTACACGCACGTCGATTATCTCAAGAACACAATCAAAAGAATGATTCTCCTCCCATGCAGGCTTCAATCATTGGAGTAGGAGAAGGTCAACAGCAACAGATGTTACCACCAATGCCGTCACAATTAACAACTCAACAAGCGGGGAGTATATTATCACGTATGGTAACTGCACAGAACTCTGTCAATGGTGCATCAGTGAGTGTTCAACCATTTCGTGCAGTGGCAAGTATGCATTCTTCATTAAATACTGTACCAGAGATACTTGGGAGTGGGATTATACCACCTCAACAGCAGCGTGGTGGTGGTATGAATCAGACTTTTAATTTGAATCATAATAGAATGGGATCGCAGCAGCAGCAGATACGGATGGCGAGTGGAATGCAGCAAATGGGAGGAGTTGCTAATAGTAGTCAACAACAGATGAATCCCCTGTTGAAGATGATGGAGGAACGTATGGCAGCCAAGGCATCGGGAAATAGTGGCAGCCAACAACAGCAGGCACAAACAAGAGCAACGCCAGCACCTGCACCAATGTCAAATCAAGAGAAGGAAGCACTCGAAGCCTCGATAAGTAAATGGGGAGGTATGGCACAACAAGCATCAACAGGATCAAGTCAAGTGAAGACGACAATGCAACCTACATCCATTGACACGGGCGAGTCTTCTGTGCAAGAGCAATATCAGTTGCAAAGGCAAACACCCCCTGGAGGAAGAGTTCCCTTAAGTCCCAAGCAGATAGACTTACTCAGGGAATTGACCTCATCACAACAGAATCTGCTGAGGAACAATGTACAACAGCAAGCTACTCAGAATCAATTGCTTCAACAGCAACTCTTACAGCAACAACAACAGCAACTTCTACAGCAGCAAAAGCAGGTTAGAGGCTTGACTCGGAATGCAGTATCATTAGCAGAGGTAGATCGACTACGAAGAGCGAATCAAACAATCCAACTACGTCAACAGCTCGTGATGCAAGAGCGGATGAATGAACAATACAATAACTCAGTAGGGCAGTACTTGCAACAACGGAATATTGCCGCTTCGGCATTAGCAGCAGGTCAAGCTGCCATGTCTCAAGAAGACTTGAACAAGTTCCAAGCCGATGCAATGAATAAGATTAAGAAGAAGCTATCTTCTGGTGATTTAAACTCATCATCATTCCGTAAACGACGGTCTTGGGACGCGAAATCACATGATGACCTAGCTTCACTTAGTTCAAGATCACCCTCGTTGACATCATCAACATCATCGAATAAGATACATCGATCGAACAGTCGGACATCTGTCACTGGTAGTATGGAAAACTTACGTATTAGATCAATGACCAACTTCTTGGTGAATAGTCCTAGTATGAGGAATCAAAGCTTTAGTAACTTCTCGAGTGGTGGAAGTATACAACAATTGAATAATAGACTGAGTGCTTCGGGATTTAGTATGAAGAATCAAAGTTTCTCATCTGCCTCGAATCTATCACAACAGCAACAGTTAAGACGAGGACCGACGGCGGGACAATCGGCATCATCTCTAGCATCGTTCCAACATCAACAACAACATCCATCGACTACACTACGAAGGAATAACTCTAGTAATAATTGGATAAAGTCATTATGTGATCAACAGACTAACAATAGTAGTGCAGGTAATGCGGCTGCTACTACACATGAAATCCAAACCTTGAAGAAGATGAGTAGTAGCAACAGTATCAACCAAGTACAAGAAGCCATTACACAGCAAATTGTTGCCAATACACATCAAGAGGGATTGGTACTCAATAAGCCAATACAAGTTCAAGCTGAGGAAAGTTTGCCGCCTTCGACTGAAAGATCAACAACAACCAATAATAACACATCCGAGACTATAATAATGTCAGACTTGCCAGATAGAATAAAGTATCAGAATGCCAAGGCGGATGTTGTGAAACCTCTTGATGTTGTCAAGGATGCATTATCATCATCTGGTGCCAAGTGTGAAACTAAACCATCAATGGACATGGATGATAGTTTCTTTGTTAAGGTTACTGATATGTATGGTGGTGATGTTGTGAATGCCATCCGATCAAATGATATTGATGCTTTGCGAACGTTACATGCCGATGGAACAAAGCTACAATGTGGGAATCGGTTTGGAGAAACCTTGATCCATCTTGCATGTCGACGCAGTAGTCGAGAGTTAGTATCCTTCCTTGTCAAAGAGGCTGATGTCTCTCTATATGTTAGAGATGACTTTGGTAGAACGCCCATGCACGATTGTTGTTGGAGAGCGGAACCTGACTTGGAGCTATTTGATATGCTTTTAGACGAAGCACCAGAGCTATTGCTACTTAGTGATAAGCGCGGACACACACCACTTGACTACTCAAGAAGAGAGCATTGGACTTCACTTGTGCCGTTTCTCAAGGAAAGAGCGCATAAGTTCAAGCCTGTTTGATTGCGAGATTAGCTTCAATCAGACACCGCAAGAGGTAACCTTTACCTTTATGTAGATTAAATATAGAATAACTCATAACAATAATCAAAGACTAATAATTAATAGACTAGTCTATATCTCAAGTATCATTTCCGACCATACAATTATTCACACCTTGCTCCCAACTGAGCACACACCAAAACAAACTATAATCCCTCACCTGCTTCTCTCTTGACTTACTGAGTACGAAGCAGGTTTTCAAGAGCAACCTTTGCCTGCACACCATATGCAATGTTCTCAGTCTTGATGCAGACCTTTGCAGCATTAACACCCTTCTTGAAGGTCAACTCAGCCATGAAGGTCATACCTGTAGAAGTCTTCATCGAAAAGTAGGCCACTTCCTGACCTTCAGCATTTGGTACAGGACGACGAGCAATCAAGAAGATACGATGCATCTTGAACTTGGCAGCCACATTATCAATGTCAGTAGATGCAGGAGGCAAGTCGCTGACGGTTCCATAAAGTTCCTTCTTGTCATCAATACTCTTCCAGGATTCAATGAAGGATGCACGTTCCATTGTCCCATCAGGTGCAAACAGAGCCTCCAATGCAAAGTTGGCTGCAAAGTAAAAGACTAGGCTCGTTGTCAAGTTCTTAATTGCCACTTGGATTTGTGGAGATGCCGGCTGTCCAGCAGGGACGGGTGCTAGCATGTTAGGATTGTTTACAAGCTCAACAGATTGCTTTCCAGAGCCACCCATGGCAATGGGAGGGTTGAATACGACCTGCTGATTGGCAGGTGATAGACCAAAGGAGTTCTTGTTAAGTTGGATAGCAAGACTCTGGACAGGCACATTGCTTGACACATTTCGCACTTCCATCTCAAGTTTAACAGCCCCCGCCACTTGACGAAATCCAGCCCAAAGCTCGAGACCACCTGATTTCTCGGGTGCACAAACCTTGGCCATGCGTGCTTCAGGAGTGGAAGTAGGAGAGGGTCCACCAAAGAGATCGTCCATTCCTCCGCCACTGGCAGCACTGGCTGGGGTGGCGGCGTTGTCGTTGACTGATAGTCCACCCATATCTAACAAATCTCCACCATTGTTAACATCATTCTCATCCTCATAATCTTCCTCCTCGTCACCTTCTTCGATCTCTTCCCCAACATCACCAAGGCCTAGATCATCTCCCCTAGGAATACGCTTGGCTCTAACAACAAATGCTTCAGGTGGTTTGTGATAGATACTACTGAGAGTAGCAATCTGGCCAACCAACACATTCAACAAGTTGGGTTCTAAACGGAAGGTATCATCCTCAATCACGGGCTTATCTCCCAACACAACAAGTTTGGCAGCCTCGGGATCAGTTGATAATAAACGCCAGTAAATGAAACCTCTATCCCTCAAGTCTGGGTTATCACTCTCTTCAGTTGCAAGGTCAAGAACACGCTGGACCATATCTTGTGTTTCCTCTGGATTCTTAAGGAAACACTTGACAGTTGCCGTTAGAAGCTGCAATTGCACAGTAGGATCCTCCTCCTCGAATGTTTCAAGGAAGGTATCAAGTAGCTCATCGGCATTATCAATCCTCTCGGCATACTCCCCAATAATCCAAATCATACTAGCCTTTGCCTGGGGCTCATCCAAGGTATCAAGATTGTCACAGAGGGTGGCAATAATAGATTCATAACGGTTGGGATAACGGCGGAAGATATCCTTAATAACGATGACGGACTCTTGAACAACATAGTTGACCTTTGTCTGGATAAGTTCAAGAAGGACACCGATACAACGTTCAGCGGCACGTTCTAACTTGACGGCACATCGACCAATTGCTGATACGGACTTTCGAACGAAATCAACATCTACCTCAGTAGCATACTCCTTGAGCTCCAAAAGAACCTGATCAATATTACGCTCGTTAACGAGAGCGATGATGATTTCCAACTTCTCCATCTTAACGTAAATGGGATCATTGTACTTGCAGAAGAATACTTTAATCTCATTCTCAAGGATGCTTGGACGTTTTTGCACAATCAAGTTAATATTCCTCAATGCCACATACTGAATTTCAGGCTCAGAGTTGAGCAATGTTACCAAAGGAGGAGCGAGCTTGCGTGTTAATGCTCGAATACTCTCGGCATGTGCAGTGGCACCCGGTGTTGAACTACCAGCCATAACATCCATGTACGATAGGATAACCTTCACAGCACTCATAACCACGGCACTATTGGCATGTTGTAAACGAGGAGTGACACGTTCAATAATACCCTCAGCCTCACGTGCCTCAGAAGGTGTATATTTGGCAAGTGAATCCAAGATAAAAACTTGTCCCCATTCGGTACATTCATTAAGAGCAGCCAATAACTTTTGCAATACCGAGGCAGTAATTTTCATAACATCACGTCCAGAAGTTTCCGAAATCTCACTAAGAGCGGCAACACCATTGGCAACTACACTGGGGTTGGAATCGGAAATTAAATCATGTAATGTTTCAATAAATCCACGTTCTTGTACTAATTCGGGAGCAATATCATACAGTTTGGCTACACATACTGCTGCAGTTTTCCTCACATACTGTAGTTTTGTTTATTGATATATAGTTTTGGATTAGTGGGGAGTGGATTAATTATGAGTTGTTTGTTGGGGAAGTAAAAATACACAAGATGTGCACATAAAACATATTATACACCAACAAACTAACTCACCGGATCTTCATCCCTCAAAGCCCTGCCAAGAGGATCACATAAATATTCCGTAATCCTATCAACACGAATACATCCCATAGTTCGAACAGCCAACGCTCGAATTAATGGATTAGGATCATTCGCATCCTTAACAAACGTATTAACCGCCAACAGTGTTAACTCTGGTTGACTCTTGGCATAATTAATTATATATAAATATACCAATTTCTTTAATTCAATATTACCAGTTTGGACACAGTTTAATACATCTGGGAAGAGATCTTTGACGTCCTTGCCCACGGTCATACTTGCAATAACTTTTTTCACTGCATCAACTTTGGTTGTTCGGTCAGTTGAGTGTAATTCAAGACGGAGTTCATGCATCTCACCCTTCTTTTGGGTTGTGAAGAATCGTGAATCGGATCCTCCACCGGCTGCGCCATCTTTGGGTGCCATGGTTTGATAATGGCGCGGTTATTAGATATGTAATAGGGGCTCGCTAGTAGTAGCCAACTCAACTTTTTAGTGAATGATAAAATTTTATGAGGATACCTTCAGTCTTCAGCAACTTTCAGTACGCTTGTGTTTATAGGGGGCTGAGAATGGCAATTTGGGGGGCTTAGCACCCCTAAATCCCCCCGCGAGTAATGGGGGCACATTTTGGATACAAATATGGCCATTTATACCCATATATGCGTCATTTGTACCCATAAAGTACCCGTATTGTGTATGAAATAGCCATTTGAAGGCTACTTGAGGCTGACTTTTCGGGGATAACCCCCCGGGCCCCCTATAAACACAAGCGTAACTTTCAGCAACATTCATCGATTTAAGACGGCTTACTAAATCATAAACAAACTACTGACCAATGGATAGTGTATTTGGTGTTGCATATGATGGCGGAGGTACGTTTATCTGTCGTCGGGGATATGCGGTTGTAATCTATGAGTAAATGAAGGAGATATTTTAACACTAAGATGCACCCTGAAAAATTAGATGTATTGTATTGCAATTGTGTTACTAAAGGATGGCTGATATCCTGCTAATAACGGAATGTTCTGGTTTAAATAAGCGAAATTGTGGCTGGGTATTTGTCTATATCTTTGAATTATATGCCATCTTTTCCCTGCTCACCCAATTATTTATTTTTCATAAAACATAACAACATCTATTAATAACTCTACAAATTATACGAACAACAGTGGTACTTGCTACCGATCAGGTTAATGCCCGATCAATCCTAA
>Ga0075439_15567_pt1 | contig 10430 bp, 8 predicted proteins | sample MintriSingleCell_FD_74264 | JGI IMG/M metagenome (GOLD analysis project Ga0075439, IMG submission 74264) | Marine eukaryotic communities from Monterey Bay, USA to study complex ecological interactions - Minidiscus trioculatus JGI Plate_4_G5... | ecosystem: Environmental > Aquatic > Marine >... | reverse complement strand
GACCCGGCTATATCCTCCCTTTGTTGTTCGGAAACGATGTCAAACTCGGGATAATGGATGATATCACAGATACCAATTTCCAATATAAAGTTCCTAATTCTTGCAGTAGCGTCATCGTTGAATACCTTTTGTCTTCCGAAATGAACAAATGCGCCCAAATCGGGATGATAAGCAATATGTGTTGGGTTGCGTCCATCATTAATGACGTTACTATCGAGTACATCAGCATTATCATTTGTAATAGTAATAGGTATTGGATGTAGGGTACGAACATTCAACCCCACTGCTTCTGCCAAAAGAAGGCAGGGGAGTAGCAACCTCATAATAGGTGTTAATATTGTATATTGTATTGATGTAGTGATAGATAAATCAATACAGACTAGCTAGATGTGTTTATCAAATTATAGGGCTCAACTTTTTAGAGAGGCCAAAGATATCTTCAACAAAGTAGATGCGCCCGCCTCTTGTCCTCAAGCCTACTCTCTAGGAGGACGCGTGTTGGGCTAATTGCTAATGCGAATCGGATCTGATGTATGTATGCCTATTATTCGAGAGGAGGATAATATGATGTAGCGGCGCCCTAGTTTCACCCTCAAGGGGTATTGCCGACATCATGTGATGTAAGGGGGAGTGTGTGGTAGGTAGGCTAGCGCTTTTTAGCTCGGGGGCTGCCCACAAATCCATACAATCGATTTTCACAATTCGAGTAATCATCTAAAGTAATGCTCTAACAACAATAAACCTCAATCAATAATCCACAAACATCCGTGCTATCTATAATAATTATTACAGTATCGATAATATAGCTTATTAGATTGGTGAGTTGCATTTCATTTCATGGTTTATTATGATTTGTTGATGCCCAGCACCTTGTTAATCGCGTAGCATTTTATCGTAGCATTTTATCGTGAATTGATACTCACCCAACACAATACAATACTCACCATAAATATCAATGATAATTCTACATATAGCCGCATCAATAACTGAAATATCTAAGATAGATATATATATATATATACATCAAGCAAAAATACTCAGTGTATATTAGAAGTGGTGAGTTATATTTAAGTTTGATTTATTATTGTCATATTGTTCTTTAATAATATGGTACCCCAAACTAACAACATATCTTATTCTAATTCTTATTCTATCTTATTATTTAATAGAAAAGATGAATTCATTTACACCAACACATACGGATGCACGCCGGTTTGCCGATCCTAACTTTACACCCCGTCCAACTCATTGGATGCCTGTGCCTTTAGAAAGAGTAGATTTGAGAATTGGTGGTACGTTCGCTTTTCCACAAAACATGTCAATGAAACAAAGATTATCATTTTTAGTTGATAGTGATGATGAGGATGATGTATCTGCACTGACCAAGAAACAGAAGAGTGAGTTGCGTGTTGATTTATTTTGTTGTTTGTCTACTATTTAATAATTCATTTTGTTTTATTATCTAATTATATTGCATTCTTAATTATTATAATACAAATACAGCTACGGTAGTAACCAAAGCAAACAACGTTGTGAATGAAGCAAATCACGATAAGGGTATGGATGATTACTACAATTCAGGAACAAGCATGTTGAAAAAGACGCACGATATGAAACGAGAGAACAATCAACAACTAGGCCAATTCTTCTTTGAGTCTGCTCATAACAAGAACTGTGTAGATATTGAGCCCTATAGTATAACACAGGGTGGAGTAACCTATCCAGGATTTCAGTTTGATGATATTAATGCAGTTATTGAGGAGGTGGAAATAGTAGAAGTCATGAGTCTCACAGATAAGGAGGGCAATGAAATCTCTGAGAAAGACAAGATGGCAAGATTACTACAAGGTTTGAGAACCGAGCTACACTTCTTTGAGCACAAGGGTAGACTTACTGGCAGTAACGGCACTGACACTCAAGGCAACAAATTTAGTGACTACAGTTCATTAAGCTACGCGTTTGTTCATGAATTGTTCACCACTGAGAAGGTAGAAGACATCGTTCGAAACAATAGCGAGAAGAATCCAAGTGACTGGCAAAAAGGTAAGAACCTTCTACAGTATGGACAGGTTGCTGCGGCGGAAGAAGTTATTCATCCAATGTCAGAGAGACGTATCTATTCTCAAAAACAAAATGAATATCTAGACAGAGGGAAACTACGACTAAAAACCATTACCGAATATTACTGCAGGTGCGGTAACTGCAACAAAGTGGCTCGAGGAGGCAAGGAGGGGTTCTGCATATATCACTTCAATATTCACGGCTCAGAGAAGACGAAGAAGAAGGCCGCCAAGAAGAAGGCTGCTGCCACTGCCAAAAAGAAGGCTGCTGCCAAGAAGAAGGCAGTTACCAAGAAGAAATAAGTATGTTCGATTGAGCCAGTAAAGTATGTAGTTGTATAATGATGTTTATGTATTGTTGTTTGGAATGACAATACAGAGTTGATAGTAATAATAGATCTAAAGACTGTATCTCAAAGAATCGACTCCAAAAGCCTTAGCATTACTATCTATCACCATTATTACAATATGCTGCTGTGGTTGAGTCTTCTGGTTTAGACATTAGTAAATGCCCAAAATGTGAGTTCATGGCCGTGGCAGATGAAAGTTGGCCTCCTCTTTTATTCGATTGTCCGAAATGCAACTACAGATCTTGCCGGAAATGTGGAGATGACTATCATCCGGACATTAGATGTGATCAGGTGGAATCGAAGAAGGAAGCGGGGGGTAGAACAAAAGTTGAAGAGGCCATGACAAACGCATTAGTACGAACATGCCCGAGACCAATGTGTAGACGCAAGTTCTTGAAAGAAAGTGGATGTAACAAGATGACTGTGAGTGCTGTATATTCATATGATATATCTGTGTTGAAATGTATTTCACTCACACACTTCAAACTAACTTATGTGCACATCATATGACATACAACACAAAAACATAGTGCTCTTGCGGTGCCTTAGTTTGCTATGTATGTAATCAGGAGATACCAGCTTCTGTTGCATATAAACACTTTTGTCAGACTCCACATTGTAATCACAGCAAGTGTAACAAGTGTCCATTATATGTCGACACCACCCAAGCTGACAAAGTGAAGGTCGCTAACGCCGCCAAGAAAGCAGCTAGGAGTGTAAGAAAGAGTGTAAAAGTTGATGTGAATGCAATGTTGAAGGATCCTCCACCACCTGCTCCAGGCCGTAAAAGATAAATCCAAACATTATATAAGTATATGAATTGAACTCTCGTAAGATATATTAATAAACTAGAAAGCCTTTAGCTCGATGAAGATACAATCAGGTAGGTTGTGTCATGCTAAATGTAGAGACCACAGAGTGATACTCGACTCCTTTTTGCAAGACCTTTCTCTTGCGACTCATTTTCTTTTGAGGCAAAAAACAAAAATCACGAGCCTATGCTCAAAAGTCGATATCTTTACACAATACAATAAGCTATCGATATAACACTGAATAATTTAACACCATGAGTAAGCCGTTATCCTCTTCTTCCCCTTCATTTAATTTGTTTGCTGATGCTGATAAGTCGCCATCGTCATCTAAATCTCCACGGGTAGCTAATCTTACTACTTCAGTAGGTGATATGAGTATTAACAAAGGCAGCAACAACAAGAGTGCATCCCGTCAAGTACGAAAGTCTACCCGCAAGTGTACAAAGAGAACGAGTTTGAAAAAGGTGCCTAAGCCCGACACCATCGCCAGCCGTCGCAACAGGCAGAACCATCAAAAGGCAAAGTCAGCTCTTATCAAGAAGAAGCGCAGTGCTGTATCTCGGGGTGGCAAGGCTGTGAGGGTTGGATCTCGACAGCAACCAACACGCAAGGCGAAAGAAGAGAGCCCGTTTTTTGCACTGAGCAATATTACCCCAGCCGATGTTGCAGATGCAAGAAAGTTACCTCTGCCTCCTGTAGATGTTGAGAGTGGTCTCTAAGAGATGTAAGAGAGAATGTTAAATATGAAAGTAGTAGTGATAGTCAGGGTATCAAGCTTGTCAATCGGTCAGTCCATAATCAAGAACAGAATTGAGATTAGCTTGTCACTAAATTAAGTTGTATATTAAGAACATCTCAATATCCTCCCGAAACCTCTGTATTCGGTATGGGCCAGATATCCTTTGAATCTGCTTGTTGGTACCTCACTGTAATCTTCCTCCCAAGAACCATTGTCTTATCAAAAGCTAATACAGTACCTGCATCTTCAGGTGTCTTGACCTCGATGAATGCAGACCCATAGAATTTGCCCGTATTACGATCAGTAAGCCATTGGATATGAGTTACTTTGGCTGGATGCAATACTTCTAGAAGCTTGGCTTCGTCCATCTGCTTGGCACACATGTTCTTTAAGAACAATCGAGTGATACGGTTTGGATTGGGCTTGGGCTTTCGAGTGATGGCATGCTTCCTTTGAGTAGGTGGTTCATAATTGGTATCCAACCTTTGCAACTTTTGTTCGTATTCCTTCATTTCTCGCTCTTCTCTATCCTTCAATTGACGTTTATTTCGTATATCTTCTGTAACACATAAATCACATCGGACTTCCCTGCCAAGCTTTCTTGTACCATCTTTATCTGCCTCAAAGCATTCTCGACATATGAGAGAAGGTACTCCACATGTTGGACATCGACGTTTACCTCGATACATATCCCATGGTTTGTTACACGCTTCACATTTGCCCAAGATTTCAACTTCTCCTGATTTGATAGGGATATCTTCCACCTTCTTGTCGTCACCCAAGACCTTCTTTGTCCTTTCCACAGCCTCAACAGCCGGTGGAGCATGTGCAAATCGTTTGTCAAATGTATAATTCTTACCCTTCCACAAACCACCGGTAGGAAACTCTTTGAAGTACTTGTCTACTCCACCTTGCAGTTGATATACTCCTTTGATATCTAATGCTTTGGTATCATCTTCTTTATCAATCTTTTGTTTGAGTAAAGCGCTTGCTCTTTCACATCTATACAAGAGTGTATTAGATGATTTGAATGTTATTCACATGTACAAATATTACTTTCAAGCCCCTTACTTACCTAACTCCGCCAGTACAATACATAAGCACTTGTTTACCACGTAACTTCTCCTTATTGTTTTCCAACCAAATAGGAAACTCCGTTGACTTGCGCATTTTCGGGTCAATAATTTGTGCCCCATTAGCTGGTGGGTTAAATCGTCCAATATTCGCCTCGTAATGATTACGAACATCTATAATGACTGTATCACTTTCACACATTTTCTTATGATATTCAGTAGGTTCTAAATGTGTACCACCATGTTGTGATAATGGCGGTGCTCGTGACCCTGCTAATCCATAATTGACTAATTCAACAACCTCAAAGGGGTGTAACTTAGAAAAACGTTGTTTCGGTGGTAAATCATCTGTTAATTTGAATTCAGTATTGGCAAACTCTGTAACCTTTAATCCAGTATTGGGGTCAATTGTTGATCGTCCTCCATCGAACTTGCGTAATGCAGCACACCATGCTCGGATACCATCATAACTACCTGTTAATGTACAGTTTAATCCCTCTCGAGCTACTCTCATACGACCAGTAATACCATTCTTTTCACCATGGGTAGTAACATATTGTAATGCTGTTTGGAATTGATCTTCATCCCACGGCGGTTCGACGTACTGGAAGATGCGCGTTTCATAGTTTATGACGGTGAAGAGAGGAGATAGTAACGTCTGTTAGTATACGTGGTTTGCAAAGACAATCAAATAAAGGCAAGCCAATCTCAAATGAGCATCCAAATGATCGAGACTTCATACTCAACACACGAGTTCATACAACAAAACTTTCCTGTCCAGAAGTAATCCGGCGTCGCTGCTATTCCTTCTTCTGCTCCCATTTCCAGTAGGGGATTTAATGTCTGACTAGTACCGATGAAGAATACATGACGATATCCACTGCTTTTGATTGCCGCCACTGCCTTTTTATATCTTCATCAGTGGATAAACCAGTCTCTGGAATACTAACTGGCAGGATCTTCATCTCTGGACAATATTCTGTAGCCGCTGAGACGATTGAACTTAACATAGTGGTGCCATATTCTTGCTGCTCGTGTGGTACTGCAAGATGACGTGTATTTACTTCATCACAAAAGTATTTGACAATTGCAGAACTCTCTCCAGCCGAATCGGGTACTGAAGATATGCGTTATCACGATTTACAAAGACGAGAGAGATGATAGTACTTCTGTTAGTACTAGTGCATTTGAATTCGCATGACAAAACATACAAACGCGGACTTTCCTGTACGTGCAAACAATGGATATATCTCCTTATTATTAACTGTGTATTGTATTGCATTGTGATGTTTTTGTTTGAGTTTGAAGTCTTGTGTGCACAAATATATAAATTAACATACACAAGTAATATGTATTAACATACACAAGTAATATGTACTCACGCTCTTCAGATGTTGATAATGGAGATATTTGGGGTATATCCCTAATACCAGAAATAATAGCCAAAGGAATAGTAACTGGACTTCGTCCTGCACCGGCTAATGCACATGTCGTTCGATTTTCTCGACTAATAATTTCAATTGCTTTGTCAACAGCAACCGCAGGTGAACGCTTGCTGTCGATCATTTCGGTTGTAAATCGGATTGGACAACGTTCATTTAATCCTTTTACATCGGGAATAACCGATCCGTCTCCGTTATTTAAATGTTCCATTGCTAGATATACAGCAGGTGCTATACAATGGGTAGCAGCTGTCCACCGACGAATGGGCTGTAATAGTATTTTTGTATGAGTAAGCGATATGCAAAGTACAAGAAGTGAGCATATTATGATATGCACATGAGCATTGCAATAAAAACTTACATAAAAATATACAAAATGCACAGAAAACAACTCACAGTATATAGGGATATGACAGATACCAATTTCATCAATAGTACCATTATCTGTATTCTCAACTTGTATAACATCGACATTACCAACTTGTTTTATTGATGCAAATGCTGAATTGTTGATACGAAGTTGATCGATTGTATCTGTTAGTATCGCACCGCCGACGACGGATGTTGAGACGGCCACCAATAGACAGCGGAGTGTTAGTTTAAGGTTCATGTTGTTGAGCTCTTTTAACTTCTACTGTATAGATTGCCTATCTCTTATCAATGATTTACCAACTCGCTCAGAGAGGACAAGAGCTAATTCTGTTGATTTCACAATTCCTGTAGGGTTAAACCTTAAGAAACGACACACATATTATATCAGAAAGAATGGGGTCATCTGTCGCATTACCTTTCTCCCCTATAAGATTGTTTGTTAAGTAAATTGTCTGATCAGACAAAAGGATGATCTACTGCCCCCCACTGATCTACAGCCACAGGTTTGGCTCGTAAGAGAGCTCTTCATTTATTTACGATCAATAGCCCCATAATAGTAGAAGTAGAGGTTTAATCCAATCTTCATACCCTTGCCTATCTCCTTCTCATTACTACAATACTATGGATAATAAATGCAGATCAAATAGATGTGTAATAGCCGAGGCTAACAATTCGATGACGACGACAACAACAAACTACTCGAATAAAGATCTTCAGGTGACTCCATCACCTTCATCAACATTATCACCACTACAATCCAGTATTGCCCAGCAGCAACACCATCCCAGAAGAAAGGAAAGAGAGATAACAGTTGAGAATAACCATGTGTTCATCCGGAGGAGGAGCTCTAATGATAATAACTATGATGACAGCGACGATGACCAAAGTGACGACGAAGATGAGAATGTCGACAACTTATTAGAAATGTTAGACTTAGATGATATACCCGATTTGCCATTCGGTCCTCCTCCCACTACGCAATTATCGATGGATAATGATGATAGCGCATCGCCGACGCCGACCACCCGCCGTCGGTCAAAGTCACCTAATCGTATTCTACGATCAACAACATCATCCCATCCCATGACAGAAACAGAACGGAATGAACGCGATGAAGAACGAAGGAAGGCACGTGCATCTATATCAACTAGTCCACAAGGTGTTGCTGAGATGATATAGTATTCATCATAAAACGGTAAGCTATGAGCTATGGGTATCATGAGGTAGCAAATTGCAACAAAGTAAAAGATACCACAACATATTTTGTGGGGTCATTAGATTTTGGAGTGAGCAGACAGTATATCCTGGAGAGCACTTGATTGAGCGTTCTTTAACAAGTAGACAAACTATAATTTTAATTTGGTTGTCAAAACATTAAGATTGATACTTTTAAGTCGCTTGCTTCTTCTGTATCCTTCATGAGAACCCGCATTTTAATTGCTATATTTACTAATCCTGAAAAATCCTGCTTCTACTTGATGGTTTGATATTTTCTGTTCTGTATCATCAAAACTAGGCCCATACTACTTACTATGTAAATAGTTGGGATGATTGTGTGTCTTCATCTCCTCGTCTGCAATCATCTTTGAATCCGACCAAACATTCAATAAATACAAATACTTTGTCGAGCCAACTACCCGACTTCTTCTGACTAATGGTAGGGGCACTTGTTGGATGGGAAGAAGGAGAGCTAGAAGCTATTGGTGATGTGGTGGGCTGATATAGGAATTTGAGATACGATTGTCAGAGTGTGTGTTAGGTGGCATCATATCATATAAAAAAAAGAGAAAAAGAGAAGACCAAGAGAACAAAAGCTCACCACTTGTGTAGGTTCAGAAGATGTAGGAGGGAAGATTCGCTTGGCCAAGTGCTTGGTGAGCTTGAAGGTATATCTGTTCCTTTATCGACATTTAGTTGGAGGGCGATGAGGAAACCTGAGAAGAGAAGAGGGCTGTTGTTGAGAATCGATCATACTATATGACATTAAAAACCACAAACCACTATATTGCACGCACATATATGACGTACCAACTTCAGACAATGCGTCTTCAGCCCTATCAGATTGCAAATTTCGTAACGGTGGTGATTCTAGTTCTGGTGGTGAAGGGAGTTGGCGTTGACGAAGATTGGTCGTCTTGATAATCACAGCAGATGATGTTTGTAGGGAGGTAGAGTCAAAGATGAAGATTAACTTCAATGTCAGTATGAAAAGTGTAGTAATTGCTATCATCATTTTGTCGTAGTTAGATAATCCAATGCTTTTATATATGTTCCGTTTTGTTTGAGTGTTGGTCGATGTGCAAGATAGTTGCACCATATAGCTACTGATAATGCATAATGCAAGCCTTTGTTAAATGCGAATGTCAAGGGAGAGTTAGAGGGGGCTGTAATGAAGTCTTGACCATCTTGATTGTATGGTAACCATTTAACCGTCCTCCTTTGGCTACTTTGAAAATATCTTCTTCCACCATTTACTCTTCTTCTTCTTGTTTGTATCTTCCTCCCCATTGGTTCCACCCAAAGACACAATATCAGGTCGAGCTCTTACCAATTCAAACATGGTATCTAGACACTTCCTCTCGGTATCACGGAGTTCAGGTGATGAACATAATTTCTTTGGTATGGAAATGCAACTCAGTACATGCATAAACAACCAGTTATTGTCCAAATCATCATCAAGAAGGACAGCTTGAGGATATTTAATCACAAGTATACCGACTGCTTGTCTCCGACCAGCTCTCATGGCTAGATGCAATGGAAGTTCATTATTACTATTTGGTGTTGATATTAAAACATTCTTATCAAGAAGAGCTTTAATCAATTCTCTTTCTGTAGCAGCAGCAATATCATCTTCATTTGCAGGAGACGCCACATCTACAGAATGACTTCTACCACCAGGATAGGTTTTGTTTGATAGAAACAAATGCAGAGGGAGGTCACCATTGTCATCTTTTTCTGTAGCCAAACATAATATAGGAAGTCTGTCGTATACACTACGACCCTCTAATTTCCATGCATCCTCAGTGCAGAGGTATTTAATGAGTGAACCATCTGATGGGCAGACACTCTTGGGAAGACGACATGCTGAATGAAGTACATTCTTTGTCCAGTTACTTTCGTCACTTTCATTGTTGCTACCTGTTCTTTCACTGTCTTGTGCACAAGCAGCATCGACATCATAGGAGGAAGTGTCTGTTTTAGAATCTCCTTTTAATGCATAGGGTTGCTTCACTCCTAATTTCATTTCTTCCTCACTCCAAGTACTCGTTTCTTCTTCCATTAATTCAACTAATAGTTTGAGCATTTTATAATTCTTAACCATCCCCTCATTATCACCCCCATAACTATTCATATAGTGTCTTCTTCTACTACTAGGATTCTCCATCATCCTATCTAGTACATATTGGAGCGGTGTCTTCTCAAACTTGTCTTGTTGGAATAATAATGATGGTACCATATTAACTATAAATCTAATAGCATCAAATGCTTCATCAGATGGCACAACTCCAACCAACAAATGATGTAAGACATTTCTATTTTGTCGATCCAGCATTTGTAGTAGATGCTTTTGATATTGTATAG
>Ga0075439_10990_pt1 | contig 10436 bp, 9 predicted proteins | sample MintriSingleCell_FD_74264 | JGI IMG/M metagenome (GOLD analysis project Ga0075439, IMG submission 74264) | Marine eukaryotic communities from Monterey Bay, USA to study complex ecological interactions - Minidiscus trioculatus JGI Plate_4_G5... | ecosystem: Environmental > Aquatic > Marine >... | reverse complement strand
TGTATGAAAAGTTCCTATTACTTGTCATCAAGTGCAGATCTTTATATCAATTGGTTTGCTAATACATTAAAGGAGATGAATAATGAACAGGAACAGTTGAGAATCTGTCACGACGCATTAGATGTTATCAATGAAGGTCGGCAGGTATCACAATTCATCATGGACTTTCCCAGCAATCTATCCTGGTCAGTAAAACTAGGCGTAGAAGCCAAACTTCGCTTGTTTGCAAATCCGATGGATATGGCTGCACTTCAAATACTACAGAATGTTCGAAAAGAATTGCTAAAGTACTACCCTTCATCTGATGAAATGATAATATCACTGGAAGAATCCCTTGCTGCTTATTCCTTCTCATGATATAAAGCATTATGCATGATAGAAAGTCATTTGCTGTGCATTGGAAAGCGTCAGTGTTGATAACTTTGTACTTAATTGGCCACAGTAGACATCACAATTGTATACTCTCTTATTTCCATTATCTAGTACTTCGGGACAGTAATGTAACAAAGCAACTTCAATCCATACACCGTGAGTAACTATTGCAATATTGTCATGGGGTTGCAGTGATAACCAAGTGAAGAAATTATGAAATCTTTGTACTGCATCATGAGATGTCTCTCTTACATTTGGTTGCCAATCCGTATCATGTTCAGTTATTGATGGGTGATAAGTTACTGTGGGAAACTTCGATTTCACTTGAGAGAGTGGACTGTGATTTGAAGAACACATAAGATATTCATATTCATATTTTATATTGATTTGGAGATATAACACCACATATCATGCTACTCACCTTCTCCTATCAGGATAATGAACCCCAAAAGCTTCTGTAATGTTAATATATTGATTTGGAGATATAACACCATATCACACAAGTACTCACCTTCTCTTACATCTTTGTGACAACACACCTTGCAGTTTCTATCCAATATAAATGGGGACGATTCATTCGATTGATTTGAAGGAGTATTACTTGCAAAATGTGACGGAAAGATATGTGATGCTGTTTGCAGACATCGCGTCAAAGGCGAGCAGACTACCAACTCAATAGGCTTGATAGTATCGTAATTATCTTCCATATCCATATCCATGCTACTGTCATTGATGGTTAATCCTCTCCTTCTCATTTGTTCGCCAAGTACAGATGCTTGGATCTCTCCTTGCCTTATAAGCTCTGGATCTGTATATGATGGATCTAACAAATCTGGTTTCTCCCCATGAGGACCTCGAACATTGTGGCGTGCAACACCATGCCGAATGAGATATATAGTTTTTGAAGATGACGAGCAAGCATTAGGATGACTCATGATGTTTGTGCTTTGATAAAGAGTGCTAGTGCATCAACCATCATTCTAAATATGCGGTCTCAATTTATAAGGGTACTAAAATGGTAATAATATCTTTTTCCTACGTCTCATAGTACAGAAGACTCCCAATAAATTTTGCATATAAACTAAAGACACCCCCCCCCCATCTTCCTTACCATAGCTAGTTGGCGGGTGATGCACAATGATCAATAAACCTACGATTGGTTGATATACTAGCTGGTAGTGGAGAGTAGAACGAAGATTGACCGCACTTCGATCACTCAACTCTCATATGAGCTTGTATGTCCATCACCGCCATCAACTTCAAATACATCTGTCAAAATCATATAGGCACAAGGAGCTTCATTGATCTCATATTAGGAGAGTCGAGACCTTTAAATAATACAACATGTCGTGGACACAAATACATATAAGTGGACTCAATCGATCAATAGAACCTGCCGATGAAGTGATAGAACAGCTACTCGATGATAGGTATCAATTATCATCGGATGATAGTATTCTATGGGCAGGAGTTGGCACAACTGTGATTAAACGAGGTGATCATGGCACATCTAGAGGGTTTGCATTCATGTCATTCTACTCAAAAGATGGTGCTTTAATTGCAACAGAAAAGATTAATAATTACAAACATGATGCATTGTCATCAACTGAACAACTACCAATATCGCTACATGCAGAGATTAGTAATCCAAAGGCAAAGAAGAAAAAGAACAACAAAGACAAAGAAGAAGACCTTCCAGACTTGAGGTTGAGAAGACAGAGGGCACCTCCAATACGAAAACATCCAGTAATTGCAAGCTCTGATGGAAAGCGTACTAACTTAGGCAATAAGACAAAATGAACATATGTATTACAATATGCAAACATCTTATAAACTGGCGACGACTTAATTCATGTTATATTGGTTTTATATAATGCAGATTTATAGTAGTTTGCTACAGATCAGACTGAGAAGATGTCTTTACTGCATTGCATCAAAATAGTGGTGAACAATTGTAATGCATTGACTAGTTAGTAATGAAAGTGGACCAAGAGAAACCTGTGTTATGTTCTCATTCTTCAACAATATCGCCTCATCACATGATGCATAACCTACTTGATCACCAAGTATTATAGATGTTGATATATTATCGTCATTTGCATTTGACTGTACCGAACTTGAGAGAACATCACTTATAGGTTTGCCAAGCTCATTTAACATGAGAATCTTTCCATCTAACTTTTCTAGTCGTTCTACAAGTGTTTCATGATAAATTTCAAATCCTTGTGGTGGATTACTATCTCCAGACGATCTCTTGATCCGACGGGCCATTGCTTGTCTTGCCATTCTATCTTTTCGCAGTGTCCTTCTTTGTGATTTAGTAAGTGATCCAGGTTTGTTGGGATTGATAGTATCAGGCCGTCTACGGTCGGTTGCTAACAGACGTTCTATTTCTTGGCGTATCTTCTTTTGCTGTTGTTCCTCTTTATTATCTGTATCGATATTTCCTTTCACTCTCCTGTTTGCTGCAAGAAGCGCTCTTTGTAAATATAAAGCAATTGTTCGTTCATCGGGGTTCAACTCAATTACATGTTTTCCACTAACTTCTATTGTTGTTCCTATCACACTATTGTTTGGAAATAGCATCAAATAGATTGTTGTATCTTTCCTCACACCTTTGGATATCCATAAAGCGCTATTTATACATCGGCATAATACATCTACCCTTCCTTTTAGCAAATAATTCACATCATAATGACCATCTAATACATGTTGTGATACATTGTGTGATAATACTACAATGTTTCTCTCTATATGATACAGTTGAGGTTGATTTGATGCATATCGTCTCTCCCCTCGATGTTGATGCTGGTGTTGATGTAATGTTGATGCATAATATCTTGTGTTACTTATTTTTTCACCAAATCTTGAATTACCGACCTGCGCAGTATGATATCGAGTAAATGCAGTTGTTTGAATGAGAATTAGTGGTATGACGAATGCACGCATCATAGCAAACGAGATAGAAGGTGATGGTCATGATAGTTCGAGTTGGGGGAAGGTGAATAATAAAATGACAAATAGTTTTAGCGAGGAAACCTACCTTACCATTATACTTTTCTTACATTATATAGCAACAGGATCTCTAGAGCGGTCAAATCAAAATAGATACAGAAAAGATATATATGCCTACTTTATCTTTTATCTTTTCGTGAGATAATATCTTTGGAGTTTGAGAGACATATCTTACTATCGGCCTACATATACTTACAAAGAATTGCATCGGTCGACCTGCAGCATATATTATCAGTCTAAATAAAGAGATCGGCCTACTAGTTTACTGATTGAAGGAAGCTAGCTCCTTTTAGTACAATTTTTATATCATCATGATAAAAGGACCAAAAGCCATATTATCCTCTGCAATAGCTAATGCTTTGGGAGAGTACTTCATCGTCGATGCATCTAAAATAGAATCAAATCTCCTATCCGATGCAAAGATTGTACTACGAAATGTTCAACTGAAAGAGCAGACGACTATAATTCCCATCAATAGTGCTGGTAAATCTACAAAGATAACAATTACAGGATGTGTAGAGAGTGTAACCTTCTCATGGTCATGGAGTGTAGGCGATGTAATGTGGGTTAATGATTCAATGTTGACGATTGATGGTGCAAAGTTTGAGGCTAATCTTGAACATATCGAGCGTATCAAAGAAGATGATGATACATGCAAAACAGTTGAAGAAGAAGAAAAGGTTGATCGTAGAGAAGCATTCGTTAATCCTGATACAATTGATCAAACGTCAGCACGAAAGATTAAGGAACAAAAGGGTGGATTAAATAGATTTGTTGCAAATCAAGTGAAGATGATTATAGATTCATTGACACTTCGGCTGGTTAACTTTGAGCTTCGTATTGTATTGCCGCAGAATCAACAAGTACAGGAAGTAGAAGTTACAGATGCTAATAATGTTGGCATATCAGCAACGAATTCCTGCAATAGGGTGTTAGTAGTGAGTGGAGAAAAGATTGAGGTCTTATCATTTGGCAGAGAAACTGAGAAGGAAGGACAATCGGATGATACTACTCCTCACAAGTTGAAACAGAGAATCAATCTAAGCCAATTCTCATGTAATATTAATTTGGAGGGCAAGTATGATCAAAAAGTAATAATATCATACCCACTACTTGAGCCGTTGAGTTATTCTGCAGAGACATTGAGAATTGGCGAGAGATTTGGTGGATTTATGCGAGGACTTGAAGTAAATGGGTTGGGCGAACCTACAGAATCGTCTCCTGATTTGGTATCTCTTATTGGTAATGGTTTGACAATACACATTTCTAGCTGTACATTAGACTATCTCATGCAGCTCAGCGTACTGATTTTGGCGCCTCCTGATGGCGATAATAGTACCATAAGTTCAGACGAGAAAGAATCTGCAGAGGATTCAGACGATGAAGGTACCCAGATAGAGATATCTTCATTTACCTTTCCTCTCGTTTCTGCTTCATTGGTACTCTTTGATGATATGCGGATCAGTTTTTCTGGAGTCACTGGCCGTTATCGAGCCGATGGTACAGTTTGCAGCTTACAGGCAGGCAACATGGAGTTTAACAGTGATACCAAAGGTAAAGCATCCGCCTCAGTTGTCCAAATATCCATGAGACCAAAGATGGAGATGACAATTGGTTGTATAGACACTCTTCACTTGATTGATACAGTGTTGTTAGCAACTCCGATAGAAGATTGTAAGCTTTCATATGAAGGGAATACGCTTGTGGTGCGTCTCGAGACGATTGATGTAGTTACATTCAGCAAGAAGGAAGGTGAAGAAGATGATCAAAGTGGCGCAATTGTTTCACCATTATACTTACCCTGTAACCTTGAGCTGAATATTGAAGAGGGCGTTCAGGTCAAGAAGTCGGAAGATGGATCATTGACAAAGGTTGGTAGGTCGCATGTATATGCTTTAAAAGAAGAAAATGGTAGCAGGGTTGCTATTGAATTCGAAAGCTTTCGGAACTACTTGTGTCAATTGTCAACTGTCAGCCTCTGTGGTTCTATACCTTCAGATCAAGTTAATATAATCAATGATTTCATTTTGACTGCTGGTGCTGTCAAGATTGTGGAGGGACATTCGACAGGAAAGTCCGCGTTAGTATTGTTTTATCTTATGATTTCAAGTGTTCATTTTGAAGTATTTGATATCTGAGTGCTTCCTTTGGCCTTTATGTATCTTCATTTGATTGTCTTTGCAAGCCGTATGCACTAACTTGAGTTACTATCGTCTCTCTTCATCTTCGTAAATTGTGAAACGCGCATCTTCCAGACTCATTCTATGCTAATTTATTAGGAGAATGAGTACACTCAACGAAATGATTAGAATCTTATTGAATACAAACATTTAGTGCAGAAAGTTTTTAACGATAATGCACTGTTACACTACAGTTCTTCTATTCCTCTTGTAATAATGTATTGACATGATTCTTCAGTCGATCTACTAAAACTGCCTTTGTGCCGCTAACTTTTAGCCCTTGCTCTCTCAATATTTCTTTAAGCCGAACAACAGTTAGTGTATCTATCGGATCTTGTACTTGTTTGTTATCAGATGCTGCATCTTCTTCGTCCGACATAGTATCTACTTCTTTCACTGTCTCAGTATCCACAAAATCTGTATCTTTTGATATGATTTCACTTTCAACAATGTCACCGATTATACCGTCATCATTCGAAACATCGGAGCTCCGATATCCAGGGGCATCTTCAACAGGAATTGTGTCAAGCTCCCACATTGGTGGGATATTACTAGCTGATTTAGGTGACACAATTCCAGCATCACGAAGCTCATCATTTGAGACGTCTTTACCCAGCATACTAAACAAGTTGTCTTCATTCAAGCTACCATCTGTTCCTAATTCGTACTCGGTGCCGTCGCCCTGTTGGACCACTTCCGTGGCAAGCCCGACTTTGGTTAATTGTTCCAAAGTTGATTGTGTTATATTGAAATTAAATCCTTTGCCATTATTAGCCTCATTATTACTTTGCAATTCATTCTCCAACTCGTTCGATGCTGCATCCATTCCCAACCCCGAACCAAACATTGTCTTATTAACTTTGCTCATATCAATATTATCAATATCAACACCAAGTTTGGCAGCATACTCTTTTACATTCAACTCCTCTGGTTCATCATATTTACGATAAGTTACTTCGTCCTCATCGTTCGGATACAATCCGCCCCAATCAAAGTCTGTTAATGTGTCATAAGTTTCAGTACCATCGCTTGATGATAGAGGCATAAAGTGCTTTTCTATAGTTATTGTTACTATTCGTTCTTTCTCCATATTACCATCAATTGCCCAGAATGTACCATCAACACATATTTGACCTCTCACTGAATGTTTTTGTGAGCATAAGATGTGAGCATTTGCAATAGATATACTAACATGCTGCATTCATACCATACATGAAGATTAAGAAAACATATCAAATCATAGTATTACTCACTTTGACGAGAGCCATCTAACAATATCTTTTCTCCTATATTGTTGCCATCACAATCATTGTTACTATCGTCATTAGCACAATTTAGCAATCGCAAATCTATAGATTGGGAAGAACACTTGAATTTAATATCCTTGGTAGTTGTCTTTGGCGGAACAGTAAGTTTCACTTCTATTTCAAATTGTTCTTCATTCCATGTATAGGTCGAGGCGGTACCGACACCACCATTGAGTATTGTTGATGTCCTTGAAGAGTGTGGCATTGTTTTGCATGATTTATGGTATATTGTGAAAGCCTGTGACATATAATATGATGTTGATATCAAGCACCATATTGATATAATGATATGATTAGTCACTGCCATTATATGAATTATTACCCTCTTATCTATTGCATACATCAACCCTTAGCAATGATGGGTGGTTATTGGTTATGAGTTGACAGTAAAGATCTCTCAGTGGTATCCTAAAAGATCTTGTATGATGCAGGCAAGATGTGTGATAATATGCATGCAGATAATACCCATGAAGGGGCATGTGTTGAACGATAGAGGCAAATCAACATTATCATCTTGATAGGATACGACCATTTCAGAAATAAGAAGTGCGTGACACTATCTTTGACAGATAATAATAGAAATCTATAGATTGGTTCCATCCTTTGTATCTACTATCCTACAAGAGAGACTGCACACATATCAATATTATCAAACTCAAAAAACAACAAGCACATACTGCAACATCCTTTTTCAATAACCCTACTTAGGAACACCGCCAGAATTACACATAAACACCTCATCATACATTGGACGGCTATCCCATTGAGCCTCTTCTGTTGCTCGTTCACCTATCGCCATGAGACGGTTTTGGTATGCCTTCACATGGTAATGATCTTCAGGCCAATCCAGTAACCAAACAGTAACTGTTGGCTTTGGTGGTAGAGGCAAACTCTCAATGTGGCGAATGAGCTCGGCATGCTTGGCTTCCTGTACTGGCAGTGACTGATACCTATCACCACCATTCACACGAATCCAATGTAAATCTCCACACCCCTCCTTATTCAAGAGATCAAGAGCTATGTGATATACCTTCCTCTGCTCACTTTCAACCGTTTCACTATCATGCCGACGCTCATCAAACTCACTTACAGTAGTTCGTTTCCTCAAACCTTGACTGATGAGGAGTTCTTGACGAGCAGCAAGTTTCTCCTCCTTTGACATTTTTTTGGCAGTCTTCTTCCTCTTACTCTTCTTCTTCTTGGTACCTTCACTCTCCTTCTTGGTGTTTGATGTGCCTTCACCCTCAAGCTTTTTCCATTGATACTTAACAGCATCTGGACGTCGGCGATGGTGCTTTTTCCTTTCGCTACCATCTTTGTAACAAGGATCGTCGGTGATTGCCTTGTCTCTCACATTGAATGTAATGCGATACTTCTCCTCTAATGCATCATAATGTCGAAGCTCAGGCCGATACTCTGCATAATGTTTAAGGGAGTTGAGAACTACCTTCATCTCTTCCATCTTTTTCTAACTCGTTCACTCAATGGGATACAATCGGTGGTATTACCTTCCTTAGTCTTGACATATCTGCTACATGCCTTTTCTTTCCACAAATATAAATCAATTAATTTGATATCACCGTGACCAGAGAGTGGATACGGAACATTGGTGGTCTCTGTTTTTTTATGGTATGCCGCAAGATCTTGTACCTTTTCCCAATCATCATCATCTTTGTTACTAGCTCGTTTGCCTTTCATAATCTTTTCATAACTCCATCCAAGTGCAGCCAATTTGTTTTTATTTTCTTCGTTATTATGATATTGATCCAGATAATGATCTTGATCCTTTAAGTTATTTAAAAATATACACTCTTGTGTATTTTCATCTGGCCAATTACTGCCATTCTCTTCTGTATGATCTTTTAACCTCTTCATTTGTTTATTAAACTTGTAATCATCTGTATCTATAGCAACCCCAACAAAGTTGATGGTTTGTAGGATGTTTGTTTGCCACTGTTTCCGACCATGTTTGGAGGATTGTCTCTGATTCCTTGCCCACGATTGTAATGCTTTCTCAGTTGCACTCATTTTCTTCTTATCACTCATTGGAACATAACAAAATCCATCAATGCAGTTGTAGTATTTGTAGAGTAATGCCAAGAGATTATTAGCCCAAGGCTGCTGGTCTCCAAATTCCTTAGTTTTGAGATGATTGATAACATGCTCAAACATTGATGTTCCGGCTGGACATGGGGGGAGAGCAAACATCATATTGTATAATTCATCTTCACTTATTTCTGAATCATTCAACAAAGGTTTACCTTCCTTGCTGCGTCGTTCATTTTCCTTTTCTATTACCAAACCAATGGCCTTTTCATTATTACCGTATATTTTACTGAACCCGTTTCCACTGCTAATTTTATATAAACCTTTTGTCAGTCCATTCACTCCCTTCTTCCCAAAATTTTTGGAGATGTAATTCTTTAGTTCTGCCTCATATTTTGTTGCATATATTTTGGATTTAATCTCAGTAAGTTGATTTTCTGGGATGGGATAATCATTGTATTTCTTTGCGTTATGTCCTCCACTCGGCATTTTTTGTCTTTTTTGTTATTTGTTGTTTATCTATACAGACTAATATCTCGAAGAGCAATGAGGGCGGGTGATGAATACCAGGTGCGCACAGTATGCCGAGATTTTCGTAGTTTCGCGTCAAATTGTGGCGCCCCCAAGAGTCAAATAGTATCAACCGCCCTTTTTGTCGCCTCCGTCTACCACTAGAGAAGGAGTTGTTGTGCTCGATAGCGTGCGTCATAGTATGTCGTCCGTGGCAACGTCATCGTGTAGTTGTGGCTATACATAGATGTAGCGCGGCGTGCTTAAAATAACAACTATTCATACCACAACATATCATTTGCAAACTACTACTCTATACTCTAGAGTCAACAACATACATTGAGATGTGATTATTATTATGTGTTTGTGCTAGCACGATGTTTTAGCGTCGGCGGCGGCAACGACGAGTATATATCAGCAACGACGAGTATATATCAACAATATAGTAGTCATCGTCGTCTTATGTGCTACATCATATCGTCGACGATGACTTATTCTCCTACATATCATCTACATGATTATTCATACGGGATTATACAGAATCTTCCTACGTTTGACTGATGAACGCCAAGAGAGATGTTCATCCTCTCTGGGAGGTCTGGTATTTCTAGGCCTTGGTATATACTCATTAGTTCGAGGATCAGAAACATTCAGAGATTGCAATAGTATCCCAAATCTGAACTACTTTGCTGTTACATTCTCATCTCTCAGTATCATATTAGCAGTGGTCCGAATCGGAATGGCAATCGAGAAAACAATGAAGAAGGCTGACGATTTTAGCCGTACTGCAAAGGTTTGCTTTGCATCTCCTGAAATATAGGGCGAGAACAGTACAACTTTCTCGGTCTTAGCTCCTTCTTCATCTAAGATGAATAGAGAAGCCGATAGCACTTTGCAAAAACACAATGTATAATTACATGGATCATGTTTGGATTAGCATTATTACGACTATTGCGCAAGTTTGTTGACAAAGCAGAAGAAGAGAATCAAGCTGTAGTGACAGAAG
>Ga0075439_10233_pt1 | contig 10447 bp, 8 predicted proteins | sample MintriSingleCell_FD_74264 | JGI IMG/M metagenome (GOLD analysis project Ga0075439, IMG submission 74264) | Marine eukaryotic communities from Monterey Bay, USA to study complex ecological interactions - Minidiscus trioculatus JGI Plate_4_G5... | ecosystem: Environmental > Aquatic > Marine >... | reverse complement strand
AGGGGTTTGGCGGGAGTTGCGATAGTGGCATCAATAAAATGAAAATTTGCAACCCAACCGGTGAAGGACAGGTGTCTTTTTCGGCGTGATCTACTATGACACTAGATTGATAAGCGGTATTGAAAATCTTCGCATGTCACATCGGCCTAGGGCTGGACCCCCTAGTATCATCGATGATGTTATCGTTGGACAAATGCAATTGCAATTGCAAGGAGGGGAAGGGTGTGTAGTCTGTACTTGCTGATGTTGATTGCCTTGTGGTAGTGGACGAATAGCTTGTGATATCATGGTTGACAATATCTGTGTACTCCTTGTCAAAGGATTGAAGCTTCATAGTTGAGTCTGAGAGCGTCGGAGTAGATTGATATGTCTCGGTGTTGTCGATCGGCGTCGGCAACGGCAGCGGTCTTCTTTGAACTTGTATGTACTTGAGAATGAGAAGTTAAATTGATATGAATGAAGACATCATTACAATTATCTAATGGACCATTATGTAGTTGCTCGAACCCTTCACAACTTAGCGAACAGGGCATGTCGAAACAATATGAAAAAACGGCAGAAATGGCAAGCCCCAAAGTTCAATATGGTACTCAGGTCTCAATCTGGATAGAAGTTTCTATTTAAAATATTTGGCTGTAGAGAAGTTTCTATTTTAAATTGTAATACTTGTACAGAATTTGTACATAATATGGTAGGGGTAGGATAGAGAGAGATTCTAATTCATATCCATATACATCAAATTATATAAAACAACAACAGGAGCATCATGAGTGAGGATATAATGGCCATAACGTGAGTATGTTTTGTCTTTGTCATCTAAGCGGTATGGCACGGTAATTGCAATTGCAAAAAACACTCACATCTTATGTCCATCAAAAAACTTAACCTTTAACCACCTTTATCTACTTTTCAACTTCATATAACATATAATATACTAATAATATACAATATACACAGCCCACTGGGTTCAGGTCAAGAAGTAGGACGATCATGTCACCTCCTAACATTCCGTTCCACAACAGTCTTACTAGATTGTGGTATCCACCCCGGCTACGACGGTATGGCAGGCCTACCATTCTTTGATAATGTTGATCCAGAATCAGTCGACGTATTACTAATTACACACTTTCATTTAGACCATGCGGCCAGTTTACCATACTTTACGGAACGGACCGGATTTAAAGGACGGATATTCATGACACATCCCACCAAGGCCGTGATACGATTATTACTTGGTGATTATTTACGTTTAATGACAATGAAACATGCCGGACAAGGTGGTGGAGTAAACCCCGATGATGTATTATACACTGAACAAGAATTACAAAATTGTGTAGACAAGATTGAACTAATCGATTATCATCAAACAATTGATTTAAACTTACCCAGTGGATTGAAATTTCATGCATTAAATGCTGGACATGTATTAGGTGCGGCAATGTTTTTTATTGAATTAGGTGGACGGAGTGTATTGTATACGGGTGATTATAGTATGGAGGAAGATCGACATTTAATGGCAGCCGAATTGCCTAAGTATCATGCTAGTCCTGATGTGTTAATTGTTGAGAGTACCTATGGTGTACAGGTGCATGCCTCAAGAGCAGAGAGAGAGGCACGTTTTACAGGAACAATTGAACGTATAGTCACCGGAGGCGGCAGGTGTTTAATACCAGTATTCGCCTTAGGACGTGCACAAGAACTTTTACTAATATTGGATGAATATTGGTCAGAACATAAACATTTACAATCCATACCAATTTATTATGCAAGTAAAATGGCATCAAGAGCTTTGAGGGTATATCAGACATATGCCAATATGATGAATGCACGTATTCGATCACAAATGGATTTGGGCAATCCATTCTCATTCAGTCATATACGTAATTTGAAAAGTATTGATGTTAATAACTTTGATGATCGTGGACCAAGTGTTGTATTTGCAAGTCCTGGTATGTTACAAAGTGGAGTTAGTCGTCAATTATTCGATCGATGGGCTACTGACCCCAAGAATGGTGTGTTAATTGCTGGATATGCAGTGGAACATACCTTGGCAAAAGAGATTATGAGTCAACCAAAAGAGGTGGTAACATTGGAGGGTAGGAGACAACCATTGAATTGTTTAGTTGATTATGTTAGTTTCTCGGCACATGTTGATTTTGTACAAAATCGTGATTTTATAACAAGTGTTAATCCACGGAATATTATATTGGTACATGGTGCTAAGGAGGAGATGGGTCGGCTAAAGGGTGCCTTGATGATGCATTATTATAATAAGTTACCAGAGGTAAGTTTTGATATGATTAGTATGTTTGGTCAAGTGCTCATATCATATGCTCACATTTTTGTCACCTCCTTTACTCACCCTTAACACTGCACAGAACAAACGACCAACTATTGCAATGCCTCCCAATGAAGTGGAGGTGAAGCTCATCTTTACACGTCGTAGATCTGCCAAGGTTATGGGTAAACTAGCCGAGGCACCCACACCCACTGATGCCGATGATGCTGATATGGAAATCACGGGAGAAGAAGATCAGGGCAAGAAGGATAAGGAAGCAGTTGAACCACGGGAGGGTGAGGCTGTAAGGGGAATACTGGTGACACAACAGAACTCATCCAAGATTGTAGCACCGGAAGATTTATCAACATACACCCCGCTACGTGTTGGGTCTGTATCGTCAAGATTACATGTGCCATTTGTGGGGAAGATTGATACATTAAGACTCTTCTTAAATGAAATGTTTAGGGGTATTGATGAATCAAGTGATGGTGACGGTGATGAGGGAGTAGTGACATTTAGTATGCACGGGGGACAGGTGGCTGTAATTGCCGGCAAGACCAAGGGCGTGGCAACAGTGGAATGGGATTGCAGTGCTGTTGGGGATGTTATTGCCGACTCGGTAGTTGCCCTCATCATGCATGCTCAGAGCAGCGCCGCATCCATCAGATTAACATCAAGACCATGTAATCACAGGCAGAAGAAACTTAAGGAAGACGAAGGGGCTGATGATTCAAAGGTGACGACGGAGGAATATCTTCGTGCAGTACACCAGGCATTATCCGATCAATTCTTATCGGTTGAGGCAATGTACGAGGCAAACAAGGGAACATTCGAAATCAAGATTGATGCCAATAACAATGTCAAGAAGGAAGGAGAAGGCGCCGCTGCGGATGATAATGATGGTGCCCTTGTTTGTGCCGCAACAGTAGAGTTCGAGGAAGGTCTTGATGGTACGGCAAAGGTCACTGTTGAATCTGAGGATGAAAAGCTTGCAACAAATGTGAGAACATGTTTAACAAACGTGGCGGCGGCGTCGGCAGCAATCCCAATGGTTTAACATTCGTATAGTCTTCTTTCTAATAACTTTAATGAAACATTTAATGATGCGGGGGCAGCCTTCCTCCTCCGGCCCTTCACCCTTGATAATAATATCTACTCCTTCACCCTCGATAATAAAATCTGAACATCAATTACAACCCTGCAATTTCCCTAATTGAATCATTATATGGATTGGAAGTACTAAACTTATCAACATCTTTGATCATCTGTGGCTCTAATTGCATTTGAGATGCAAGTACCACCCCGTAACCAGCCAAGCAGACCATTATAAAGACAAACGCACCCAAACAAAGCAAGAAATTATCTGCCTTCATTATCTGAGAGAAGGCGCCCTCCTTCCGACGCAAGTTGCGGTCCTCAAACCCCATGGCAGCCCTGGCTTTACCTACTCTGCCTCTTTTCTTTGAGTGTTCTCCAGATATTTGACCTGTAGTTGAATGATGTTTAGGCATATTTGCAATCCTATTATAATAACGGGATAAGGAGGAGAGAATAAATGACGGTGCCAAACAATAATGCAGGAGCAGCACCCAACTCACCTAAAAAATGACGGGCGTATTATTAATACGGTATTATATTAGAGTAATGGTAGAGTAATGAAAGAGTGTTGACAAAAAAATGACAAGGTACCGTTACCTATGTACCGTCCATGCTCAAGACTGCATAAAGGTATAGAAGGTTATATCATACTTAGTTAAGTTCATCTGAGGATGGTATGCCTATTTTTGTATAGATGTGTTTATAGAATAACATTAGAAGTAAGGATTGAGTATTTGATGTGAATCAAACAACTGGATCATAACTACTTTAGACCATGAGAAAAGAGATGAATTTAGACTAAGCGTTAGGTTGTCTTATCAGCAATACATCTCCTATTCAAAGAGAGCATGTTCCACACCAAGACCAAAGCTATTTACCTCAACTAACCAGAACTAAACTAATTCTCATTCCAAACTCTACTTTAGCTCTTCCCTCTTCTAATTGTACCCATATCAATCTTCAGACGGTAACACTTGATTCGGCAGGGATCTTCTTTCCTCCTCCACCTTCATTCACCAATGTGACTTTCTCATAACTAACTTGTACCGATTGTTCAAATCCATTACCCTCATTCCCAATAATACCAACTACTACCAATCGTTGCCCCTTGGACTGTAATTTAGCTCTAATACCATCGATTGATTTGGATAATACCTTGGCATGATCTCTACTGATACGACCAATTGTTTTGTGTTGTTTGTTCACTACCTTGATTGCATTTGAATCATATTGCTATACAAATATCATAAGAAGTTAAAAGTGTATTACATAAATTATACTGGTGGGCATCGATGTTTAAGTAAACACAAAATGTCAACATACCGACAATTGTCTACTTACATTCTCGGGTTCCCTAACCAAGGTCACCTTTTCTCCAACCGATGCACTAACCTCGGCATATTTCAATCCAGTAATTGTAAATGGTGCAGATTTCTTATCATCGTTTGTAGTAGCCTTTGACTTTTGTTTCTTAGTAGGTTGTTGTTGTACATTATCAGATGAACCATCATCACAAAGATTGATACTTCGCTTTTGTAATCCTCCCGACTTGGTGGCTGCGGTATGCATTAAGATATTAATAACTCTAATAACTTCTTTCATATATTCATAATCCATAACACATATATAATAACACTTACCATCAACATTCACGTAATCTGATGGAAAGTTGGCCCTCTTCTTATCCTCACTCATAAATCTCTTTTGATCTTCAATCCTCAAATCACGAAAGCCCCACAATTGTGTTAAATCTTTACGATTAGTATACCATTCGGCATGTGTATATTTGTTGATATATCCCGATGATCGACTGACAAGTTATTAAAGTTAGTATAAACATAAATATACATGGTGCATGTGAAGTATAAAAATTATGTGGACACAAGATGTGAACACTCTTACCTCGCGGGAGCTCCTTTACTTACTACACGGACTTCGCCGGATTGGATCTTTCCACGACATTTCTGACAAGAGGCACGTCCATTAGGAGAGTACTCGATTGATACCATGGTTATATATTGATGCCAAACTATTGAAGAGTGATGTATTGAGTGCACAAAAAAAAAGTTCTTAAATGAGTCGGGTTACCTAAACTTCTTTAGGTGAGCCTCCTTTTTCTGAGGCGTCACGGGGTACACGTCATGTGAACTTGAGAACTCCTCACATCAACTCTCTTCTAAGCTCTCCTCTCATAGTTATCGAGTGAAGATATAATAAAGCAACCTAACGATGAAATCATATAGACTAATTGGCATCCTCTGGCTAGCGGTAGTTCAGGCATTTACAACTACAACTACTACTACTACGACTTATGACACAAAGACGAGACGACTGCAACGAAGAGAAATGCAATCACAATTGGCTAGACACATTAGTAAACCTCTATTCTTACATGTTGACAATCTACATCCACAAAGAGATAGTGTAGTTCGTCTTGAGGATGATATTCCAATTGATCATGATGTGCTAGACAAGAACAGAATACTACATAAATTGACAAATCATGTCGCTCCGGTAGTTTTGGCAACGTATCTTATTGGTCATTACTTGAGTAGATATCATACAACCCTAGTGGATGGCGGAGTTAATGTTGATGCTGATCCTCATATCGGAGGAGTCTTCTTAATTGGAGCCGGCCTGTTGATGATGAAGTGGGGTATCGACAGTGCTTATCTTAGTCCGGTTTGAGATGTATGAGCTAGACAAGAACCCTGTATATACGAAGACTTTGGATGATTGATATTGAACTGATGGTAGACATGTAATGATATGATATGACGTGTGTACTTAAGAGTCTCTTACACATACTGATCTACTTCTGATTCTTCGTCCCTGGCAAAGGAATGGCAGGCGTTGTAAACAGAAAGTCTTCCCTCATACCAGCAACCTTTCCTTCTCCTTCCTCGGAACTTTCATCTTCCTTCTTTACAACATCACCCCTGTATATTGCATATGCTGTAATACTTGTAGTTTCACCCGGTACAATGTGGAATGTACACTCTCCGTCATTTGATACAGGAGGTGCCGCGGCCTTCTCCTCATCACTCTTATGAGGCATACCCTCCTCATCACTACTACCACTAGCACCACTCTCCTCTTTACTCTTTGTGAATGAATCAAATCCCAATAACCTACCATTCTGATCTTTAATATATGCCACTTCGATTGGCTGGCCATTAGTTGGATTGGTTAATTGAAACTTGGCATAGGCATTAATAAGATGTGGTTCCTCTGTTGGAACTGACCTAGCTGATGATGGTGTAGTATCATCAACATTACTCTCATCAGACTCAGCCTCAACATGCTCCCTCCAACTACCCAAATCAATTTCAACACCATGATACTTAATAACATACCCATCTACCTCACCAATTTCTGAATGATCTTTATTATAACATAATCGACGACTATCATGGACTGTATATTCAAGTGGATCAATGTAGTCTTTTTGATAGAAATCGTTGGATATTAATGAATAGATATTTCGATGTTCTTGAATACAGGATATCCATGGTATCATATACTTGTCACATCGTTGTGAAAGAGATATATCATCTTTCTTGTCTTCTTGTTGTTGTTGTTGGGTTGAGGGGGTGTCGGTATCTTCTTCATTGCTGTTATCAGTATCTTCTTCGTCGTCACTCTCCTCGTCCTCATCTTCTTCTTCTTCATCATCTTCTTCTTCATCATCATCATCATCTTCGTCGTCATCATCTTCTCCAGGCTTGGTACTCTTGACCATAAAATCATCCCATTCCCCCTCCATTTCTTCTTTTGATACCAATTGTTTCACTTCTCCATCTTCCTCTATACTATCATTTATATCTACTCCACTATCCCTACTGTCTCCTCCTGCACTACCATCTAACTCCTCACTTACTTTACTAGCATCCTTCTCCTTCCTTGCCTTTTCTCGATCCTGTTCAGCACCATGTTCCTTCATACATTTTTCAAATTTTAACCATTGTTTACGACATGGTCCTTGACGGTTGATTAAACATATTGAACAGGATGTTTGTTCATCTTTTGATGGATCATCTTCATCCTCTTCCTCATTGTTATCATTATTGTTATTAGTTGTATCCGCACCATTGTTAGTGTTATCGGCAGTATTGGCAGTATTGGTATCCTCTGAATCATCAACATCTTCCTCCACAGTTGATAAATTATCCAACTTTGGTGATATAATTGGTATTTCAGATCCAGCATCCATACCATCTTGAATTATACTGTTTGAACTATCATCCTCTTCAGTTTCATCTGCAAGTCCCTCGGTATTATTATTACTGGTAGTAGGGGATTCACATAATGTTGAGTTGTTATTATTGGTTATAATTGCAATTGATGATGTGGTTGCAATTGTTGCAGCTAGTATTGCAAATGAAGACGATTTTGACGTATCATTATTTAGCGTATTGACATGTATTAAAGAAGATTTGGTACGAGTTGTACCTGCAATCCTCTGTGGTATAGTACAATCAAATGATGACAGCTGTCGAGATGCCAATGTAGATGAACTAATAACAATTGGACGATGGATACCACCGCCACTCCTTAATGATACTCGTTTGGTAGCATGACGAGCTGCCGTTGCAATGGAGTGATAGTTTGACATATAGTTTGTGTTTGCTGTGATATGATAGGGCGCTCCTGTATCAAGCCTCAAGGATTACTAAATATTTGCGGTGATGAGATCTGAGATGAGTTTGGCGATAAACATCCGGGAGTCTGTTGGGATTTGAGAACCCCATATCAAATCATCACGATGTGAATGAGCATGCAAATCATGGATGGTGTCAAGCCAATGAGCTCATTAGTTGCCTTGACACATAGTAAAGAAGGATTAATAACATATTATCAATACAATCATATACTAAAATGCTCCGACCGACGATAACTTGCTGTAAAAGGAGAGATATCCTGATGTCGATGACAAGCAAACATCATAGTCATAGAGCAATTATCAATCATGATAGACAAAGAATTAGATACATACCATCATGTTATAGATATAGAAGTAATAGTAATACTACTTCAACATCATCATCTTCACCAAAACCATCAACAGCATCAACAACATCATCATCTTTAGCAGAAGCTACTACTGTTGTACTATCACCAACTGCACGTCAACTTACAATGCACGGTCTAAAATCGGCAATACCAATGATCGGATTCGGTTTTATGGACAACACCATAATGATTCACGCTGGTCATTATGTAGATTGTACATTAGGTGTTGCATTTGGTCTATCAACATTGGCAGCGGCTGGATTAGATAATAAGTTACCATTATTTCGGATCTTTTATAAGATAATTGCAGAATATGAGAAGGGAAGTGATTCATATTACTATAATTGGTTGAATAGTTTACCAAGAACATATAACAACGGCGCATCGATGACGTATGATTGCTTTGACTGTCTTCCACCATACGCCGCGTACTGTGCAATGGCTGACAGAACCAACCTACTCAACTTTCAAAAGGCTGTAAGACCATTAGGTGGCCCTTCAGCTGCACCATTTAGTGAAACAATATTAAATGATGGAGACATATTAAAATGGGCGTACAATATTGCAATAACAAGATCAATAGATATGAATGGAGAGCGTATCATAGCACCGATGGTAGATATGTTAAATCATTCAAGTGAACCAAATTGTCAAGTCTCATATGATGGACAGGATTGTTATGCTATTGCATTGGCAGATATATCAGCAGGAAGTCCTTTATCGATCAGTTATGGAGATGCAAATGACTCTACGCCTTTGTTTGCAAACTATGGTTTCTTAACGGAAGATTCTCCAGGAACCTTCTGTAAAGTTATGCATATGGTAAAGGAGATTGAGGAGATGGGATATTCCTTCTCCGACTTACTCTTCTACAAAGACGGCAACATATCACCAGCTGTATTTGATGTGGTATTATATCATGTTCTCAAGAAGAACAATGAGGGAGAAGCTCAAACTTACTACCAAGCAGTCATGAATGGAGATGAGGCTACTAAGCAACAGTATCAAAATCAATATTGGTCGTATACAAAACAGGAGCTACAGAACCATGTAAACAAATTGCTAGAGGATATAGACAAGTGGTCCTCAACAGCAAGTCAAATGGACTTGAATACTCATCCTAGGGCACCACTCATTCTACAACATAATGCATTCGTCCGACATATATTTGTCGCCGCCAAATCAAACCTTGATAATATGTAAGGAAGTTGAGATGAGTGGAATGCTAAGGCTAGAGGATAGGATAGAGGCAGCTATTAGGAGCAGACAAAACATATAGAAGTAGGTTATGTCTAAATGAATCTTCATTAGTATTACTAGCTAGCATCTTGCTTCTCGGCAGCCTTGACAACCTTAATCTGTCTATCTTCTAACATTCCTGCTAGTACCGAAATTCTATCAACCAATGCATCATTCTCTATTTGTAACTCATCGACTTGACCCTTTAAACTATGACTATTAAGTGGGTCCTTTGCTGCAGCCAATACCGTCCGTGCTAACTCATCCAAATCTTCATCATCTATGGCTAGTTGTGTTGATCTATCTCTAATGATGAATACATCTTCCAACGTATTATTCCTTTGTGATGATTGAGATTGGGCAATCTTTTCTAATATTGATTCACCATTCTCTTCCTGTTTCTTTTGTGCTCTATTCTCGGCATGTAACTCCACTACTGAACATCCGATACTTGCAATACTAGCTGTGATACTTGCCAATACCCCATCGACATCTGGACCTCGTACTCTAACAGTTGTATATCCCGGACGTGCCTCGTTGTCGACCTCTACTTCAAACTCGAATTCTTGGCCGTCTTCCAAGGCTTGTAATTTAAGCAAGCTTGCTTTAGTTTCATCTACAAATAGCAAGTTGACTAATCCTAATGCACAACCAATAGTAACTCCAATAACACCTCCTGTTAATCCAACTATACGACTCTTTCTCATGGCACGTTGTGCACGAGTCATGTTCGTACCCGCACTAATCTTATGAAACAGAGCATCTAATCCATCACCAAATATAACCCCTCCTATTCCACTAAAGATCTGTCCAATA
>Ga0075439_15408_pt1 | contig 10476 bp, 8 predicted proteins | sample MintriSingleCell_FD_74264 | JGI IMG/M metagenome (GOLD analysis project Ga0075439, IMG submission 74264) | Marine eukaryotic communities from Monterey Bay, USA to study complex ecological interactions - Minidiscus trioculatus JGI Plate_4_G5... | ecosystem: Environmental > Aquatic > Marine >... | reverse complement strand
TGGCAATCTCTCCGATCCCTATATCATCAAGGTGTCGGAGTCGCAATGTGATACTCGTAACGGATGGGGCTAGTACAAGTTATAGAAAAGAGGAAGGAGGTGTGAGGTGTGTGCATATGTGAGTAACAAGTGTTTCAAGGGGGCATACATATCATATAACACTACTCAAATACAACTACAACTCACTTTGAGACACATACGAAGCAATAGATGCAACACAATCACCCGATATACGTCGACTATCATCGTCCTCTCCATCCAAATTATTCTCAGTAATATTCAATGTTTCAATTTTCGTCTCGCCATCCAACAATGCACCTAACAACTCATCAATACATTCATCTCCAACATTTGGATTAGATGACATATCAATAACCTTGAGTGTATCATTCGATTGTGTAAAGAAGGGTCGTAATAAAGTAAAGGTTGTAATATCAACATCAGTCCTACGGAATTGAATACCCCGTAAATCATTATTATTCTCAATGAAGAGAAAATCACTTAAGCATGAAATAACATCAGTATTGACACGTCCCTCGAAGACTAATGATTGTATCCCCGCTCCTTTCTCGGCACCTGTGGCCGCGGCTGTGTCAACTGCTGCCAGTTCTTCACCAAAGGCACGAAAGGCAGATAGCAACGATTCATCACCGTCCTTGAATCGTAACCATAGACAACGTATCGATCTTGATGATTGACGTATCAATCTTGCTAATGTTATTAGATCTTGTCGTTTTTCATTGCTGATGGTGCCTCCTAGGAAGAGTCCAATGTGAAGAGATTCAGTAGCTGATTCATCTGATAATGCTGCAAAGTAGTAACTCGGATTCTTGGTGACGAATGGCATGGTTTATTGTGGGTATTCTGAGATGATAAAAAGAGCATGAGATGTGGAATAAACATGAGATGTGGACATGACATATTATGTGAGAGCATATCCTTCCGTCTACCCCGACATCATAATGAAAATCTATATCCAATGAACATACTTATAATTCTGCTTATGATGCTAATAAATCCCCTCCCCTACATTGCTCGATATCAACTCATATATCATTACAAACCATTATACTCTACTACACTCACTTTATTAGATTGATGATACTATAGCAAATCAAGTTCAGCTATGATCCTTTTTATTAGCACTATTTGCTTTGCTAAATGCTATACAGGTATAGCAATAGGCAACAACGATAACGATTCATCGCATTCGCCTCTTCATTATGTCGTGAAGCTGATCGCGACATAAAGAGGCGAGAAAAGATACCTGCTCAGCTATGTATGTACGAGTGAGAGACGAGAGAGATTATGCATGCTATGCTAGGAAGACTATCATCATAATACTGAATAAGAATACATAAAAGAGGAGCAACAAAGGATTAGATATCATAAAAGATCGTATATAGACTTATTAAACAGCAAAGTAACTTGCGGTACTAAATAATAATAATCAAACAATGATGATTGGACGACTCTCTTTTGCAATTCTCCTTGCAGCTTTCTCCTCTGGTGTGGTTGTGGCACAAGACGGCAGTGGCAACGCAACAGTACCAACAACCAAAATGCCTACCTACAGCCCAACAGGTTCCTTACCACCATCCATTACCCCCTATCCAACTTACTACCCGACTGTGACCCGTAAGTTATGTTTTGAAATGTGTGTCTTATTATGATATCAAAAGTTATCCTCTATCACTATCATCTCTTCTTCTAAACACTATCATCTCTTTTTCGGAACAGCTTTCCCTTCAACTAAAACTGCTGCTCCAAGTACTGCAATACCAACATACCCACCGACGACTAAAATAGAATCACCTACTGCGCCTGGAAATGAAGTTGGGGATGTCGAAATCGCGATACATTGATATGGATATGAGGATATGAATACGGATTATACAACTGAGACGATAGTAGAGAGTGTTCCCATTTAGAATGATAAGCAAAGTTAGAGAGAGAAGGTAGTACAAAGGAGATCGATGTGTGATATGTTTGAACTGGAGAAGATAGAGTTGTCGTGTTAAATGAAACTAGTCATTGATCTGCTCAACCAGATTCGATTCAAGCATATCTATTGGATACTATTCAACATTTGTGTCTATTCTAGTCTGCTACTTCAATTACTCATTGATATAGATGCATGCTTCAAGCTAATGACCATCAAGCATGCTTACCTCTAGTCTTTGGTCTCCATACCACCTCAACTGCATCAGTCCTGAATCTTTGTCGGCATTCTGTATCCTCCATCTTCACTAGCATATCTTTACTACCAAACTGCAATCCAAACATACCCGCCTGAGCGATCATGGCCCCATTATCAATGCAATATCGATGATCCATTGCACACAGTGTCCCTCCTCTATCGACGACCATATCTGCCATCATATCTTGCAATCGTTTATTGCAACCCACGCCGCCCACAATAAGTACCGAATTTTGACCACAATGCGCCATTGTTCTTTCAGTAATCTCAATTAACATTGCAAAGATTGTTTCTTGTAATGAGTAGCACAAGTCTGCAATTGTATATTGCTCATCATTCTCTTTTGCTTCTCCATCCTTGACAAATAGATTCTTCTTCCTTGTCAATTCTTCAATAAATGTCAACAATCCCGAGAATGAAACATCCATACCTTTCACAACATATGGTAACTCTACAAACTTTAATGGTTTCTCATTAGTATGTTTCCTTGCTTCCAATTCGATATTATATCCAGGTGAGGGATCATTACTCAATCCAACCACACGAGCAAATCGATCTAAACAATTCCCAACTGCAATATCTATAGTCTCACCAAAGATTCTATACCGTCCATCACTGTAGGCAATAACTTGTGTATTACCCCCACTGACGTATAATACAACCGGATCAGATGCCTGTGTTGCAACTCTTCCCATTTCAATATGTGCTATACAGTGATTAACAGCGATTAGTGGTAGTTTCCACAGTACAGATAATGATCTTGCTGCCATGGCACATGATTTCAAGGGCCCGCCCATACCTGGACCTAATGTAAATGCAATTGCTGATAATTGATGTTGTGGATGTGTATCATTTGGAAATGCTTCATTCAACGCTGCTCTAATCAATGCCACAACATGTGCCTGATGATGCCAACTTGTCTCTTTTGGTAAGAATCCACAACCCTTTGGACTTACATATGTCTTACGTGGATTTGATAATGTTTGATAAGTTGACGTTAGTGGATTGTAACATAGTATACCGATACCACATTTATTAGCACTTCCTTCTATTCCTAGTATTATAGTCTTGCCGTCTGCATTTGATTTGTATAAATGTGAAAAGTGTGATAGTGGAGGTAGAGGTAGATTATTCAGTGGTTCAATTGGACAGGGTGGATCTGTGGCAGTGCTTGAGGGGTTCATATTGTAGAGATTGATAATCTGATAACTGATCTGTGTTGATGTGTATGATATAATTTGTGTTGATGCGTATGTATCTTATTAGTATATTTAAGTCCGATGTGTGTTTGTTGTTTGCAAAAATGCATGCACTAATATCGTATCAAGAATGTGTCTACGTATACCAATCAAAAGAGTGTTAATGACTATGCGATGATAGAAAGCAATGATCATTTTATTTAGCGATCAAACGAAATTATAAATCCCAGGCACTCCATCCCATCCCCCACACAACCAACTCGACAGAGGGTAGTATGTTTAGCAACGATGCCGTCGTCTTCTTCTTCATAATTACCTTTATTACCTACTCATACAATTCATATTAAAACATGATTCGTCATGCTGCCAGAAAATGCATAAGATATGCAAAAACATATGTTCATCATCCATCAATGTGTAGATCATATAGCAGTATATCACTATCATCATTGAGTAGTAGTTGCAAATCGGTATCATTCGGTAGTTTAGAACTTCAAAATAATACGAATTGTCTACCGCTATCATTCAGTGGTATAAGTTGCAAATCGGTATCACTATCACTTAACAGCGGTACAACGAGATACTTTAGTATGGATGAAACGAATGCAGCCTATCAGGATATTTATTATGGCAACAACTATTCAGACTTGATCGATTCAATTGAAAATAATCATAATGAAGATGATGATGATGATGATGATGATGATGATGATGATGATGATGATGATGATGATGAAAGACCTAACATGACTAAAGAAGAACTTCTACAATCATTATCAAGGGATGAATTATTAAATTGTTTGGATTCGCTTGGTGTTGAAGTATCGCCAAAGTCTGCACGTAGGTCAAAGGCAAGAACATTGCGTAAGAGATTGAGAGCGAGTTTGAAGCAATTTGATACACCATTAACTGATATATATCATGGAAATTATGTTGATTATGAAAGTGATAGTGAACTCGAAGATATGTATGATGAGTATAAAGACTTTAAGGATATGACAATACATACACTAAAAGATCAACTTAGGATGCGCAATTTAAAGTTGGGAGGTAGAAAAGCAGAATTAATAGAGCGTTTAGAAATGTATGATGCAACAGTGGGAAATAAGAATGACATAGATGAGGGAGGAGAACAGGAAGAAATAGAAGAAGGAGAAATTGTAACAACAAATGAAGAAAATCATCGTATATCACGTGAGCATCAGTTGGATCGTTATTCTAAGAATTACACTGTAGCTGAACTTAAAGACGAACTGGCAAAGCATGGGCTCAAAGTTGGAGGGAGAAAAGCAGAACTAGTGGATCGATTTGTTGATCATTTAAGATCAAGTGAGGAGTCATTCGAGACGTTTCTTCAACGTCCTCCGCCACCTCCTCCTCCAGTCAATGTTGCTACAGTTCAAACACCCACAGAATGTGTATTTGATACGGCAAACAACTACAAGCTCACTCCCGTTCAAACTCTTGAGCATGAAGATCGGCAGCATGAGGCGTTTTTATCACCGGCTTTACAAATACCAGATGAGGTTAACTCCTTATTGGGATTACTTCCACCCCATTTACGAAATGCAAAGCACTTTCAGAATAGCAGTGATTTGATTGAAATAGTATTAGATTTAGGAAGACGGCCAACTTGTTGGTTTGCTGGAGGTAGTAGAGAGTTCTTGTTTGGTGAAGATACTAATGGTGGGGATGTAGAAATAGGTGGCGGCGCCGACAACGTTGATGATGGTAGTGATACCACAAAAACAACTTCGGCATCATCTGTTGATCATTATCTGGTAACTCAAGACGATCTGAATCATGTCCTTGGAGGACTTAGATTTGGTGAAGACAATAGAGCTGGAAAGTCCGCGAGTATTGTTTTATGATGTGAATTCATGTGTTCCATATGAAGTATTTGAGATCTGAGTACTTCATTTGGCCTTTATGTATCTTCATTTGATTGCCTTTGCAAGCCGTATGCACTAACTTGAGTTACAATCGTCTCTCTTTATCTTCATAAACCGCTAAACGCGCATCTTCCAGGAATAGAGAGCTCACTGCATAGAATATCAGGTATAAAGAATAGAGATGGTGACTTTGTTGGCGCCACTCTTAGAGTCGGACGATATGTTCCAGGCAATGCTATCTTGATTGCAGATTTGTTATATAATAGTAATGCCTCGATACTATTTGTCGGTCCCCCGGGCAGTGCCAAGACGTCAATCCTACGAGATGCTGCCCGTATACTGTCGGAGAACCATTCGGTTGTAATTGTCGATACTAGTTCAGAAATAGGCGGCGCCGGTGACATTCCACATGAATGTATTGGACACAGTAGAAGGATGCAAGTCAAGAATATTGAAAGTCAATCCAAGACAATGGTAGAATGTGTTCAGAACCACAGTCCCCAGGTGATCATTATCGATGAAGTAGGCCGCCGAGCTGAGGTCCAAGCGGCTCTAACTTGCAAAGAGCGAGGCGTTAGGATCATGGCCTCTGCTCATGGTAGCCTTCCTGGTCTCGTGAGGAATGCTGAATTGTGTGAACTGACAGGAGGCGTCGATGTTGTAACTATCGGCGACAGAACGGCCCAAAAGAGAGCACAAAAAGGCCAGTCAGGTTCTAAGCTCAAAGCTGAGAGGAAAGGGCCACCAATATTTGATGCCGTTGTAGAGCTTAAGCGGGGTCAGTTACATGAGTGGCAAGTGGTGCTACATACTGCTTCAGCTGTTGATAGCATTCTATCCAATGGACGGTATAATGCTCAGATACGCACGAGGAGTGCAGAGGGTAAAGAAGCTGGGATACACGTTCATAATATAACAAGATCAGCTGAGGCTGATCTTGAGGAGATTGTCGAGGAAGGCAGAAGATCCAATCAACCGTCAACGATGACAAAAACGTATGTGGACGTCTTCAACCCTGACGATGTCGACTGGCAACAATATATGGCTTCGAAGAAGGCTAGAAGGCATTTAGATACGTGTCCTGTATGCAATAAACAGCTTAAAGGAAATAAAGGTATGATGTCTCACGCCGTAAATGGAAGATGTTCAGTGCAATTACCAGATGAGGTTCGTCATTTCTTCCGTCAAAACATGAACTAATGATAAGAAGATATTGATAACGATCATAATCCAAAGACTCAGTGCACGAGCAGAATGTTATATCTCAATCTAGTGGCCTTTTGCACTCATACATGTGAGCGAGTGTTGAGTATTTATAGGACAGGATATGAGTGTTAAATTGTATACACGTAAGATGCCCAAACTTATAACTAGTAACGAGTTCTACACTACTAAGTGGGGTGTATATAGTATCTACTCAATCTAAGTATCTAATCAATCTAGCCCTTTTGTTCAGATCTCTCGGGTAGTGGCTCTCATCTTGTGCACATGATATGCATCTTTATGCTCTTCTCCTCCGGGGAATAGGACGGTTCCAGAATGGTTCGTCACTGCTGTCGCTGTCACCATCATTCTCATGATCCTTGAGAAGGGCGATCATTGCCTCCCTGGATCCATCTACATCTAGTCCTCTCTCATCTAGCATCTTTCTCAAAGTAGCTACTCTCATCTTGTTGCAGTCTGTACTATCACTCTTTCCACTCTCCTCGCCTCTTGCAACAGCCGCAAGGACGTCAGTAATACAACTTCCTGGGACGTCATCGAACGATACCTTGCCAATAATATCCCCTTTGTTTTCCACAATATAATCCATTACAGCCTCCTTCAGTAGAGCAAGATTCTTTGAGTCGGCATAGAGTAGGTTGTCCATCATATTGCCCATTGTTATTTCAGTTAATTCAACATAGCATGCCTCGGCCTCTAACTTCAGATTGACAACTCAATACTTGTCACAAGCATTAATGATATCTTTTGCATTATCCATTAGCACTTCTTTTGATACTTTGTCTCCGTATACATACCTATCATGTGTTTGAATGTCTCTGGCTTAACATCTGTAATCGATATGGTAGTAGTCCCTTCTCCACTAGATCCTCCTCTACACATTTCATATAGTATCGGGGCACACTTTTGCAGGATGAGTCGATGTGCATGAAAGCTGGTGTTAGATGTCTTATTTTTACATAGAGGATAGAATGAACAAATTATAACAGAATATCTCACATCTAAATATGTTTAACCCATCAAAATAGCTTCCGGATTAGACGAAAGTAAAAGCCATATAGCCTCAACATGCTCTGGACTTTCGTTCTTCTCTCCGCTCTTTGATGAAGACTCTCCACACTTTGAAGAATCTCTACTATCTGAAGAGTCATCTGTACTATCACTACAGTGTGAATTGCAACTTTCATCACTATCATCAACATACTCTGGTATTTCACTACCGGCTGTATCTTTCCCTGCTTCACATAACAAATGAATCGGCAACTCATTTTTAATGTTCACTTTTGATGAGGCTGCCAACGAGGGATGACTTTTTAACAAGGTTTTGATAACTCCAAAGTTTCCTCCTCGACACGCATAATGAAAAATTGAATTCTTATTTGCATCCAAATGGACTATGATATGCTCATTCGACTCACCTAGCAAGTATTGAACCACTTGGACTGAACTACACTGACACGCTAAGTGCAACGGGAATGCCAGCATGTTATCAGCAGTTCGTACCGCAGCTGGGTTATTCCTCACCAGGAGCTTAATAGTTCCAACAGATACATTATTATCTTTCAATGCATGATTGAGTAGCAACCAGCCATTCTCATCTAGTGTCGTCAAAGATGTCATATCTCTTGCTTTCATGGCATAATGATGCTGTGCTTGCAAGAAGATTTTGATTGATTGCATCTTGTGATCTCTTGCAAATTTTAGTGCCGTATTCCATTTACTATAACATTCATAAATGGCCTCTGGATATGTATCGAACAAAGCTATCAGCACATCAAGTATAGACTCAGGAAACCTCACAACTGGTCTCCATCGAGAACATTTCAAAGCCATATGTAACGGCAAACGACCACGACTATCTCTCTTTGATGCTGCATCAGGATCATGTCCTAACAGCAATGCAACTATTGTCGCCTTCTTGTCAAATACATCCAGGTACTCTCCTTGCACTACACTGTGAATTGGTAAGCGTCCCTCTCTGTCCCTAGCATTGATACTTTCAGGGTGAAGTTCCAACATATACTGAATTGTATCAACAGTATATCTATCTCCGTATTTACATGCTGCATGTAAGGGTAAGCTGCCATCACTTGCTTCCACTTTCAATGATTCTGGGTAAGCATCGATTAGTATTTTGCAGAAAGAAAGTCGTTTACCGCGTGTGCAATGGATAGGTAGATAACCACCAGCAATCACCTCCCTCGCCAAAGTAGGATCAATAGAAAGCATGAATCGTAGAATTGATTTACCACGACTTCCTTTACTGAGGCAAAGATTATGAATAGCAAGAGATCCCATGTTATCCCTTACTCTAATTGCATCTGGCCATGCGATGAATAGGAGCTCAAACATTTTAAACCTCAAATAACTGTAAGCACATGCCAAATTAAGTGGGGTTTTGCCATTAACATCTACCATGCGTATAGACGAAGGATCTTGTTCAAGGAGATATTTCAGAGTCTCTTGTGCCCCTAGATTAGATCTTTCATACACACAAGCATGGATAGGATAGACTGGACAATCCTGATCAGCAGTTACCAAAGATTGAGGATTTGCCTCAACTAGCAGTTTCACAATGCGGACATCAACTTTATCCCTCATCAAGTAATAATGAATTGGTAATCCCATACCGATGCTGCGTCCATTATCATAATATATCCCCGATTCCAATATTGAGGATAATTCCCTAGTTGCTTCAGGAAACTCCTTAACTAATAATTCAATGACAGAATCGGGGCAGCTATCATTGCTGCATGCACAGTGTAGTGCAGACTCCGCCCCCCAAGAACCCCAAGCAACAATCTCAGGGAACAACTTTATTATGTACTCTACCATTTCTAATGTTACGTCAACATTCATGCACATAGAAATTAGAAAGGGATATCTGTCATAATAGTTTGGGTCAATATCATCAGCCGACATATTACTAACGTTCTCGCGTAGTGTAGTCATTGACAAATCATATTTGCAAATTTCATCTAATTCCTTCATCTTGTATAAATGTAATGTTATTATCTGATTAATGCAGTAGAAATCATTAGTCCGGGGGTCTATTAGGGCCTTTTACTTATGTTGAGGAAAAGTATATAAGTGTGTACATTTTTGTAAAATCATGAGTAAATCAATGCTACGATCTCCAGACTACCAATGATCGACACTTCTATATACCATCGTATGTAGCTTATTGCAACAGTATCAATTACGTAATTATTGAAGTTTATGCCATAATGTAGAATATTTGCAAAAGTGCACCTTTGTCTTCTTGTTTTTAATTCAATTATGTAGACGCCCTGCCGCCACCATACGATGATATAAAATATACGACAATCTTCTCACCTGATATGCAAAGCAGATGATGTGCTAGAGATGATCCTCTCCACTTAATGATCTCAATTCCTTTATTGTAGTGAGACTAAATAAAGGATACCGCACTAATATTTCTTTGAGCCATATATGTATTTACTGCAATATCGTACCATACAACTCTCTCTTTCATATCTGCGCTTATCGATTGGCCTTACTTCCTTGTCTACTACTGCCTTATATAGTATGATTCGCTGTGCTGCTTCAAGATATCTTGCAATCTCGCGATCTAATCTTCGCCGACAAGCAAAACATACATCTAATGTGCACCCATCATTATGCATCATGGCGAGATTAATCAGCTACTCTCAAACATCAAATTGTGATAGTATGAAACTCAACTCTCTGATACCGGCTACCTCCATCAATCAATTACATAGTATATCTATTGTAAAGGATATGCATTCATTTTCTACGGTGGCAATGTCGTCAACAAACTTAGACACATCAAAGAACAATGATAGTTCACAAAATGATAATGACAAATCAAAAGATAAAAGTAAAAAGAAGAAGGATGATTCTAATATATTCTTAGACAATCTAGGTAAAATATTCTTATCAACAATTGGTATAGTATTATTCATGTTACTACGCTCGA
>Ga0075439_11949_pt1 | contig 10481 bp, 5 predicted proteins | sample MintriSingleCell_FD_74264 | JGI IMG/M metagenome (GOLD analysis project Ga0075439, IMG submission 74264) | Marine eukaryotic communities from Monterey Bay, USA to study complex ecological interactions - Minidiscus trioculatus JGI Plate_4_G5... | ecosystem: Environmental > Aquatic > Marine >... | reverse complement strand
AACCAAACGCAAGTCTAATAATGAGGAGTATACTGCAGCTGAAAAGCTAGCTGTAGTACGGCAACTCAAGGGAGACAATCCACCAAGTGTTAAATCGCTTGCAGATAAAGTTGGGGCGAATCATCGTAGTATCTATCGCTGGAAGAAGGATGAAGCCAAGTTAATACGATTAGTTGAACAAGAAGGTAAAGGACTTACGAAACGGGCAAGTGGTGATCCACTATTACGTATCAAGGAGGCATTGAAATCATTCCATACGAATGTATATGCTAATGTCAATCCGGGAGAAAAACCAGCAGTATCAATTACCGGCACAAGCATTGCTACAAAGGCACGACAGATTCGAGATGAGATGTTGGCACAGCATGCAATTTCTCCGTTTCTATCTGATGAGGAGGTTGAGAGTATGAAAAAGTTCAATGCCTCTACTAGTTGGGGACGTAAGCTTATACACAAGTTTGAATGGAAGGGTAGTAGTGCTGATGAAAGTGTTGCTGCTGCCATGTTGGTTGAAACCAAGGGCGGTAAAGGCACTACCCAGCCAATAGTAGTACCAAAACTACCTCCAATGGAAACAATCAAAAAGCCTGCTGCAGATACTAATGTAAGCAAATCATCTTCGCCTACAATGGCTGATCTGAAACGAGAAATTACTTTACTCAAGAAGAAGTTAAATGCTGCAGAAAACAAAGTTAAGAAGTTGACTGAAGAGAATATCAAGTTGAAATCGTCTGGTAGTCTTCCCCCGGCAATCGGTATTAACCAGATGATGATGAATGAGGAAGCTGCTGCAAGCCAAGATGTTGGTGAAACCACTGTTCATGTCTAGATAAGGTAAAAGACATTAGTATGTTTGAAAACACTACACACATCCAAGCCAAATAAGCAATACATAGAAGTTGTCTTTAGTAGCGTAGTATGTATTACTAGAAGGTGTCATGAGTCAATCAGGCCTACATAATAAACAACTCTAACTTTTTGTGTGGTATCGTCTAAAATTATCCTTTTGAGAAGCCCTCGCCTCGACTGTCTCGGGGCCCTTCATCAAACCTGGTAGCTCTCTTAATTATTGATTGGTCCTCTGAAATGATTATTGGAAACATATCCAGGCTTCGTAGAAGGCTAGAGCTTATCTTTGGCGGCTATTTTTTGATTTGCATTTTGTTGTTGTTGTTTTTCACTCACTTTATTGTAATTGGGAGTCTTTGATAAGTAAATGGGAAAGTGATAATTGATAATCTCACTTTATTTAGGTGAACAAAATCGAGGGATAGATGGCAAGAAGCCTGCAGCTGCCGCATAACAATAGGAGGGACGAATAATTCATCCCCACTTTAAACAGACCACTTGCAATTTACCATATCGAGGCAGTGTGATTTTATTTATCTTCGAGTCTTTTATTGACTTTCAACTTTGCAAGATACTATTTTTTTCTTGCCAATATCTAATACAACCAGCCCATAACAATATAATATATCAACAATATAGGATGGATCCACCAGCATTTGTAGCAAATGAGGACGGGTCAATTGTATCAGATCAAAGTCCACCAGCTCAGATTGATTCTTCTCGTAGTAGTCCAGATCAATTGTCGGATAATAAAGATATAGAATTAAAGAAACAGATTAAAAGTGTTCTCAAATCATCAAAGTATAGTACTGCCCCGCCCATTGTTAATGCACCAAATACTATTCAAGATAATGATAATATAAGTGATGATAATAATGATAATGATACTGAAATTAATAATGATACAGAGCATAGTATATCCCTCTCCTCAGCATATACATCATCAATTGGGGGATCTAGTACATACACAGGAGGGGGGTCTTACTCTTCTTCAATGTATGATGGTCCATATAGTTTAGCAAGTACACAACAAGCTGGGAATACTACCGAACAGAGGAAGAGCAGCTCGGATACTATTGCTACCTATACGATTGCTGGGGGAGAGAAAGTGGGGAGTGATGATAAGAATGAAGAGATTATCCCAGCATCAGCAGTAGCAGTAGCAATTACTAATGATAATGATGATGGAAATCAGCAACCATCTGAATCGGCAAAGATTACTTCAACAGAAGATGATATTGCAGCAAAGAAGGAGAAGCAAAAGAAGCAATTCTTCGCGGTATCAATAAGTCTTCTGCTTCTGCTCATTCTTATCTTTTCATTAGTCTTTGGGTTGAAGAAAGACAATGCCGATGACACAGCAATAGATGAATCAAACAATCTGAGGGGAGAAGTTGAGTCGATACCAACTGTACAACCAGTAACTAGTCCACCTTGGTTAGATCATTGGATTCTTGAAACAGCATTGGAGCCAGTAGATCCTAATGCTCCTGTACCTCTAAATCCTAATTCTCCTATTGAAGACACAACAAAAGAAGATATCTATGATGTACAAGATGATGTACCAACAAGTAGTAGTAGTACAATGTCAACGCCATCTTCCCCAACAACAACAACAATATTAAATAATGGCAATTGTGCAGATGTTATAAATGCCACAGCACTTCGATCAGACGATGGTACATGGACTTTTGATGTGACGATATCATCACCATATGAATCAGGCTGGGGTCAATATGCTGACGAATTTCAAATTATTTCAATATCTGACGATATCATTTTAGGAACAAGGTCTTTGGCACATCCTCATCCAAGTGAACAGCCATTTACAAGATCACTAGGGGGTATCATCATTCCTAATGATCTATCAATGGTCAGTATCACTGCTCGAGATTCCATAAATGGTTATTGTGGAGAAGTGTTTGATTTGGAGCTTCCAAGTAGTATGATACAACAAGAACCCACACTACAACCCACATCAGAACAATCACAACAACAAGTACAACCCACATCGCAACCATCACAACAACAAGTACAGTGTGGGCCAAGGGTGAAAGTATGCCCAGATGAAACGACTGTAGTTGGTCGTGATCCTAATAACAACTGCAGTTTCTTCCCTTGTCCTAGTGCGCTAGAAACACAAGCACCAGTTACTCAGCCTACCTGATGGTGATGGCATATTGGTCTATAATGAGTGAAGTTAGAGACATAACATGTGTTCTTTTCATATGCATATAAATTAGAATTATTTCCCAATTGCTGTTGGGCTAATTCTAGTTCTTTCACTCATTCTGTTCTACCTAGTTTAACGGGGCTAACTTTGTCAAATCAGGGAAAAGCGGTGGCTTTTCTTTATCATTTGTGCAGGCCATGCTATTGATATCATATGTTTTCTTTTCTACAGCCCCAAAGCTAACATTTTTCTGTATCGAAGACTTGATTAATGCTGATTTCAGAGTAGTCTTTAGTTTGGTGGGTAGAAACGGCACCTTAATAATTGCATTCTTACTCCGAGCATAGCCAACAAGATTTCTCCAATAATGATTGACAGAAATGGACTTGCATCGGCATATAACAAATAGAAAATGCTTGGCACGTGTTAAAGCCACATTCATTCTCTGAACATCACTTAGGAAACCAATACCTTTACTACCACCTGCCCGTACGCATGAATAGAGCACAATGTTGGCTTCTCTTCCTTGAAATGCATCAACGGTACTTGAAAGCAAAGAGCAAATTATGGAGCACATATAACATGCAATCAGTAAGCAAGAAAAGATGAAACAATGAATCATCACCACCATAGAATTGTCTCACCTAATCTCTACTCTAGTTTGATAGTTGTTTCCATAACGCTCGTTGAAAAGTCTATGAAGTAGTGCCTTCTGTTGGGAGTATGGGGTAATAATAGCAACCCGAGACTCTTTGGTTATGAAGCCATTTGTCTCTACATCAAGAGTCCGATACAGTTGCAGTACCAGCTCAGCTTCACTCTTGTTTGATAAACTATTCCCCTGCCGTTCTTCCGTGGACTCCAAGTCAAGAATATTAAATGGTTTTATGTATGGAAACTTTGTCCTGATGATTGTCTTGAGATTACCGCCATAATCTGGTTTGAGAACATTTGGTGCATCAAGTAACTTGCCATCATAGAATATCCGACGAGGAAAGTCGCTAAGGACGGGGTTCATTCTGTATTGGGTGTTCAAGAGGTGAACAGGGTGACCAGCTTCTTCCAAGCGCTGAAAGAGACTTCGATCATACTTGGTAACCCGTCCTGACACACTAAAGATTGTTGCTGGTAACTGTTGAGGGTCGCCAACTAAAATAGCATGACTCGATCCTAGCTGGAGAGCAACGAGAGTAGCTGGTTCCGAGCTCTGGGCCGCTTCATCTACCACGATCACTTTAAACTTGTTGGCTGATTTGACGACCCTACCACCCGATGAACCAAGAGTTGTGAGCACGATATGAGTAGAGTTGAGAACATGCGTCTCAAGAAGAGGAACTAACGATTCGTCACTGGCACCTTCCAACTTCGCAGCAGCGGCATTTTGAACGATGATATGCTTCTCAAGATTTGATGTTTCGTTGTTGTGTCTTTCGACATATTTTGTCAAGTTTTTGAGTAGACTACGATAATGGGGCATTGAGTGGATATCCAGCGATACTTCATCTTTCTTCTTGGGCCCCGGCACATCAAATGTTGTGGTCTTCTTTGCGTGGTTAACAAAGACGACCCTCCCTGAGGAGTCGAAAGTAGCTTCATCAATCCTGATCTCCCACTGATTGGATATAGCATACGGGCAACATTCTACCATGGCAATTATCCTTGCTCTTAACTTGTGTATCTCCTTCTGAAATCTCTTGAGCGTTTGTCTTGATGCAACAATTGTCTGCTCTAGTTCCGCCATGTTCGATCCTTGTTCTATGATTGCATCGACTCGCCGTTTGAGACCAACACTATCACATTTAGGATTTGTAATTCCTGAGCCAACACGAACAATGTTGGGTGAATACTTGCCTCCTTGTCCATCAACGAACTTATCAGACATGATTTTTAACACAATATTATCAATACCACTATTTGAAGGAGCACAGACAAGTATCCTGGGTTTCACCTCGCAGGCCATGTTCAAAGCAGCTAGCTCTTCATAGTATGTGGAAGCGGTTGATCCAGTTATGATCTTTTCGATGGCATTATAGTATTCCTGGTATTGTTTGAGATGCAATGCATTAAGGATTGATACCAAGGTTGTACTCTTACCCGTACCTAATGGATTGTGTGTTGAGAAAAGGTAGGGTTAGATTTAATGATGAGTATAAGAAGTTGATGTGTTGAATGCATACCTGGAGGACCTTTGATGAGAGTCAGGCCACCATCACCGTACTCCGAGGCCGAAGCAGTTATAGCATGTAACTGACTGTTGTTCATCTTTGACTTGATAAAGATTCTAAATCCTACAGGTAGTGAGTCCTTGCCTCCCTCTGCAGATATAGGATCAAATGTCGTTGACTTTTCAACAGCAGCTTCTCCGATTTCAGCTTTGCTCCTTGGAGAGGCCTTCCCACCATCAAGAAGATACTTGGTGAGTGATATTTCATCTGCAGTACTCAGGGCCTTGAATTCTCGATTTGCTTTGGTACAAGAAAAGAAGGAGAAAGCATGAGGTTTGATAACGTGCGAGTACAAACTGTCTAAGTATATATCAGTCGTACCAGTAACATTCGATCCTATTCGAAACAAAAACATTTCTTTCAATGTTGAGAACGGAGTCCAAATATTCTTTGTAACTCGAACGAGCAGACCGTCCACTGATCCCCTAGCGCGTTGGTTGACTGCATGACCGATCAACCCAAGACGGCCCTTTGGAAGTTTGCCTTGAAAGGCTTGATCTATAGTTAACGATTGATGAACAAATAGAACTATATCGTTTGTATTGATGGGAGGGCATTCTGCTCCATCGCCTGATATACGAACAACAACTGTTTGGTCTGAACTATTGTAACCTTCTCCGGAAGATGACTGATGATTTGATAATTCGACTTTCACAGCTAACCCATTTAATGTTTGGGTAGATGAAACATCAGATAACAGTTGAGCTTTGGCTTCATTAATCAATAAGGGAGCCCAGAGCGCTTTATATTGAGCCACACTATCAAATACATCGGGGAGAGAGTCTTCATTTTCTTGTTTCTTCTCATTCTCATTAGATTCGTTCGGTCTTTTTGTACCAGTCTCCTTGATTGTATTGTCTTCTCTCTTCTTCATTTCATTCAAATCCTTAATAAAGTCCCAGCTGCGAAGCTCTGACCAATACTTATCAGAATGAATAGGAGGATAATATGATCGCTTATGAGTGCTGTCAAATTGAGAGATATTTCCAGGTATTTTCACATGCCGTTGAGCTGAAATCTTGGCACGTTTAACAGGCTGCTCTCTTGTTGATCTACTTCGAGCTGCAGCTAGCGCATCGGCTGCTGTTAAAACTCCACTTGCCGGATTTGCTAAAGTAATATCTTCACCTTGTGGGCTATTATCCTCTTCTTCACTTCCAAACATGTCATCGTCGTCGTCTCCTTCTTTTTGCAGTTGTTCTTGTGGGGTAGTGAATGCTGATGCAACATTACTACTTTGCTCGATATTGTTGGTGATACTCTCGACTGATGTATCTGGTGAATAGTCCAATATAAAACCCTCCGACGGACCTGAGCTTGGCTCTTGTTTCTCAGTATTATCATTTGTAACATCAACGGAGGTAGCGGGGGTGTAATCCAATACAAATCCAAGTGCTTCTTGCTTGACTTCTTTCACTTCTTGTTTGGCTTTCTTCTTCACAGGCTGTTGGGATCCAGCTTTGTCAATTTGTTTCAACTTTGACCATTTGTTGAAATTACATTCTGAATCCGATTCAACATCATCTTCTCCATACATTTCCATTATCTCGCACTTCATGTCTTGGTCTGTTTCGCCATTATCATCCGGCTGCTGTTTTGTTTCGCTTGATTGACTTTCTTCGTCATCTTCCCCAAACATATCTGTTTCATCCTCTAGCTGAGCCGATTCATCTTTGACCTGACTTGTGATACTTTTATTAGTAGTAGACAACGAGTGACCAGCCTCTAATTCGCCATCACCATCATCTCCAAACATGTCATCGGCATCAGAATCTTCTTTCTCCTCCTCATGGTCGGCATCTTGTAAATTTGTCGACTCAGACTTTTCAATCTCGCCATATAAGTTATCAATCTCTTCCTTCTCTTCATCAATTTCTCCCTCCTCGTCTGACTCTTCCTCTTCCACGAGTGGTTTGCTAACCATCGACTTCATTTCTTTAACAGGTTTAACGGGCAGTTGTGTTGGTACACTGACAATACTATCAGCTAGCTCGTCGTCACTTATACCCAATGAAGCTGCCTTCTTCTTGTGCTTCTTCCCTCTAATGTGTTGTTGTTTGGAGTATTCGTTTGAACAATGAACATTGCAGATTTGGCAATGAAAACCTTCATTTGGGTTCTTCATCTTCTCAACTTGCTTCTTGTGACCACTGCCATTCATGTGTTGCTGATAAGACTCTATAGACTGACATGTAATGTTACAGATTTCACAGAAAAATGGCTGAGGATTCTCCCTCATTGCAGCTTGTCCATTGTGTTTTTCAGAAGATGATACATTCAGGACATTAGCAGTTTTAGCCTCGACATTTCTTCGATGTCTTTCACCCTTCAAGTGTTGTTCGAGGCCTTTATTACTGTTACAATGCACATCACAGACTTTACAAAAGAATGTTTGTGGATCTTCTTGTTCACTTCTTTTGAGAGCCTTCTTCTTGTGCCTTTCGGAGCCATTTTCGTGTCTTGGCTGTCCTCGTGCTCTGCCAGAAGCTGGACGACTGTCAGACTTCGACGGACCGTAATGATTGTTTCTATTCTTAGACGGGCCGTAATGATTTGAGTCAATAGACTTCGACGGGCCATAATGATTGTCAGGCTTAGATGGGCCATAATGATTGTTTCTATTCATATTATGCATAGGATTGTTATTGTTTTGATGTAGCATATTCATTCCCCCCGGAGGTATATTTGGTGGAGCTGGCTGTATATTTGGTGGTGGCTGAGGAGGGGGTGGTGGAAATCTCATCTGCATTTGATTCGGACCAGCATTATTGGGACCCATTTGCATTTGATTCATCGGAGGAGGAATGTTCATTGGCGGTTGTGGCGGCGGAGGGGGAGGAGGAAATGAAGGTGGCGGTATACCATAGTTATTCATTATTTGACCTGGAACGTTGGGAGGCAGTTGCTGTTGCTGATGATGTTGAACTTGCTGCATATGAGGCAGAGTTATCATTTGATTTTGTATCATTTGATTTTGTATCATCTGATGTTGCGGAGGTTGCTGATTCATTACTTGATATGGATTGACTTGACCTTGATTTGTAACACTATCATACCCCATCGCTTGACCACCCACTACTCCTATATTCATTTGTTGTTGTGGATTGAACTGCTGCTGTTGCTGTTGTGGCATGGGAGGTGGTGGTACTCCTGGGGGTGGCACCCCTCGCCATTGCTGTTGTTGCTGTTGGTTATTGTTAGGCCACATACTCTTGTTCTATGTACTAGAACCTCCACGTGACTATTCCGTATAACTCCTATGCTTCTATATTTCAAATGCCATATAACTAATCAAGGCAAATATCTATTTAATACAAGGCCGTATGGACAACGTCCATCAACCTCTGAATGTTGCAGAGTATTCTCTACACACAATATAACAAAATTAATGAATATATCCAAAGAGTTGATCCCAATAGCAAAGCAGCTAGAGAAATAACTCTATTCCCTTTCTGGCGAATCTATTTCCGTGTATACAATACAATACACTTGTGCTATTTCAATTAGAAAATAAGAACAATTGAGCAAGTTAGAATCTGGATATATGAGAGGATTTCTCCCCTTTGTTAACTTTCTCTTCCAATTTCACAACTGATATAACCTCACTGAAACATACAGCTGTACTGTATTAAGATCGGATAATTCATAATTCATAACACGTAACACGTATTGCTTTAACAAACAGGCCAATTTCCCCACTCTTCCTTCAAATTACAGGTAGGTAATGTAACACAATATAAATTATACAACACAGCAGCAGATACACAAAAATGTATTTCCGAAACCTATGCAGTAGTAAGTATCGTACAACATTCTACCAATTATGTACCAATACAACACAAAGGGCTAAAGTCATGATGGGCCTATTTATATTCTCAAAAATCTATTGCAAAACATACCTTTGCTGTAGAGAAAAGGTATAGTAGCAGAAATAAGTATATTCATATGAACATGTTGATGATAAGAAGAGAAGTATACAACAACAAATTTATACACAATATAGTACACAATAATCAAAGCAGAAAAAAGTTAATATCTCTTGTGTTGCAGGTTCCGCAAGCAAACTGTTGCAAGCATATTCTTTTGAATCTTCAGGCCCCAACCACTTTAAACTGAGATAGATGGAAACTACTAAATATAATAACAATATCCCTTACCACTGGTTACTAAATATAAATAAAAGCCGCTGATAACTATGTAATCCATAAAGATTAAAGATTTATTGGTATGTACTAAATTTGAGTGGGTCCACGTGGGCGACCCCCTATGTCATGGGATATGCCCCCTAAAACAACACTACTAAACGCGTAGTACTAGTAAGAGGATCAGCCAATAGAATATATCTGGAGAGTCTTCTTCTTAAAACCACACTCTAACATATATATACAGCAGCAATATGAATCCCTTTGATCAATTTTCGGGCGCTTTAAATGATGCATTACCAAGTTCAAATGGAAGTGTTGCTCCAACCATTATATCCCAACAACAACCACCCCAACAGCAGCAACAGTTTAATCTAATGGCACAACCAACACCTGAAAAGAAACCAGTAATGAATACTGGTATGATGATGCCTAATCAACAGCAGCAGCCTCCTCAGGGTGGTATGTACGGTCAACAACAGCCCACTCAAGGTATGTATGGACAAACTCAGATTCAACCACAGGGCGGCATGTATGGCCAAGCACCAGTACCACCCCCTCAACAACAAATGATGGCACCAACACAATCGGTAAGTTTTACAGATTGATTAGATGAATAGTTATTGTTTATTATAAATTGCAGTAGTTTTGAAGTGTAATGTTTATTTTTTGTGCATATCTTATGAATCTTTTTTTTTCTTTCTGTATCTCTTACATAATATTATAACATAACATATAAATCATACAAACATTACCATATAAACTAAAAGATGATGGGTGGATTTGGTCAAATGAATAGTAATGGTAGTATGGGCGTACCACCCCCAACACCCAACTCGAATGGCATGGGAGCAGCACCAGCAATGCAGCAACAGTTAACTAATCAACCATCCCAAAATAATGTTATGGCTGGTGCATTAGTACCCAGTACTCAGCAGAGTAATCCATATGCGTTGGGTGTTGCAGCAGATGCGGCTACTGCTAATCCATTTGGTGCACCTCAGCAGAATAATCAATTACATCAGCAGCAGCAGCAGCAGCCAAATCCTTTTGGTGCCGCCACCCAAGTAACTCCACAAACTAGTGGTCAAA
>Ga0075439_14469_pt1 | contig 10498 bp, 3 predicted proteins | sample MintriSingleCell_FD_74264 | JGI IMG/M metagenome (GOLD analysis project Ga0075439, IMG submission 74264) | Marine eukaryotic communities from Monterey Bay, USA to study complex ecological interactions - Minidiscus trioculatus JGI Plate_4_G5... | ecosystem: Environmental > Aquatic > Marine >... | reverse complement strand
GGTTGAGGTGGATAGCTCGATGGCTGAGAAAAAGTATAATAAGAAGCTAGAGAGCGTTGGGTCCTTGCCTCCTTCAAACAGCATTATTACTCCGTATAAAGGAGATGGGGACGAGAAGGAATCCTTCTATACACCAGGTCTAAACGAACAAGCTTGGCAGTCCCCAATGAGAGAGGGAACACCCCAAGGCCCGTCACAACCTCAAGAACAGCCACAGACAAAAAGTGGGGAAGAGGTGGTAGATACAAACCCATCCAAAACTGCAGCGGAGCCAGAGTTGACGACTCTAGAGCAGCAGTGTATGAGTATGGAGAAAGAAGAATTAGTCAAGAAGGTACTTGATATGCAATCGTCCTTGGCAATGGTATCTCAAGGCTGTACAATGGTGCAAGCACCATCAACCATGACCACATTTATGATGTCGGCCTCTCAAATGTCTCAAGGATCATCATTGTCGGATGAACTAGCATCGGTAAAAGAAGCAGTACATCTGCTACAATCGTCAGTGAGGTTGTTTAGCCTAGCCCCGTATGATATGGGAACCACTGCTTCTGAAGAGAGGCGGTTTCAACAGACAGCAGATGAAAAGAACTTGTACGATGGGAAATACAAGGAAGAGATGCGAGACGAGTATGGTAGACTGAGCCCGAGAGTAGAGAGACCAGGTGGGGAGGTATTAGATGGAGATGGAGAAATAGCCGTGTGGTTTAAGCGACTCCGTGGATATGTCGAAACAGAGCTTGTGCTAGTTGAGCTACCAGAGGGACTTAACTGTACCCGCCAAGAGGATATGTTCAGGGAGGTCATAACACCAGCTGCCTGTACCAAAAAGATATTAGGAGGCCCCATGGAATCGTATATGATAATAATCGAACCAGACGCAAACCCAATAGGATTGCAAGTAGTACAAACACTTGAGTTCATTGCAGAGTATAAAGAACTGATAGGAACATCAGTTGTCGATGTCATCCGTGAAGACAGATCAAAAGGATTAATTACGGTAATTTACATGTCCCATTGCAGGGGAGATTCACCGGGTCTTATCCTAAGGAAGGTCCGCTGTAAATCAGGATGGGCAACCTTGAATAACCATATTGATTCGTACTATGACAGTTTGATCGAGGCGGGGATTGTGTCACGGCCGGTCGGTTTGATGATTGGTCAAGCGTTCGTGGATTTCACAGATGCGAAATTTACAGAGGAGGGAGATAGATTTCGAAAACAGAATAGGGAGAGAGAAGGGCATATCCTCTCTCCTCAAGGGGACGACGATGCCCAACATTTAACCCATATCTCGTTATTTCCTGCAGCTCTTGAATCAGTGTTGAGACAACATATTGACCCTAAATACCAGCCGATGTTGGGGTATTGTGTCAACGAGGGAGAGTTACAACAAGAGGGAAGTGGGAATGGAGAGAATGCCGAGGAAGAGCATTTCAACCCAGAGAGGTATACTAGGTTAGAAAGATATATAAATGATGCATTGAGGTTAGGCCCAAGTGAAGAAACCGTGAACAGATTAGCTGAGGTACACATCACGGCCGAAGCAGTTGGAGGATATGTGTCGTGCTTTACCACTCAGATTGTAGTGTATGTAATATTGTTCGGACTCGACATATACAAGTATATCGTGGAGTTTGACGTGAGGGACAATGGGATGGCATTAGTAACATTGACTACGATTGAGTCGTATATTAGTATTCGCAAGCTTAGGGCAGAAGAGTGTGGTATCATTGAACAGGCCGTAAAAGCAGGCGGTATAATATATTCATTCCTGTATAAATGCCCAGGAGAGGATGGTGCTATGTCTAGCGAGGACAGAAGTGGACTTGTTCCAGTCTACATCGGGATACCTTTTCCAAATCTAGCTAAATGGACCTCGTTGAAACAGTTTGTGGAGACAAATTTCGAAGATGTGCTACAATTTGCACGAGTCCCGTCCGAGAAGAGAACAGAGCTGATGAATGTGACCTTTGACAATTGGCTGGAGAACAATCCCCCATGCGTATCATTGTCACAGGAAGTAGAGGAGGCCCCCAAGAGTAGGAAGGAAGAAGAAATACAATTTTCTACTCCTGAGAATTCCCCCTTGAGAATAAGATCACCGCTAGGTGTTACGAAACAGAGCAGGGGATCTTCGGACCTAAAGGTTAGAGAGAAATCACCTGTACAAGAAGAAGATCAGCAGCTGGCACAACCACCGGAAACTAAGAAGGTGGAAGTGAATAGTACTAAGTCCAAGGGCGGAGGATCTGAGCTGCCTCGAGAAGCTGATTCGAGTAAACATAGTGATTCAGAGGAGGAAATTTCGCCGCATCACTGTACTGAATGTGGGTTATCCAACCCTACAGACGAGTTACAGAAATGCGTTGGGACTTTTAATAAATCATGTGATAACTATCTACATCTGTCGTGCCAAATACATGATAAGTCCGGTAAGTGCAAATATTGCAAAAGAAGGGAAGGATTGGCCAAGTTGGAATTAGATTGTGATAGTGAATCTGATGAGGATGGAGAGGGGGATGGTTCGGACCCTCTACCTGATAACTCCGCCAAAAGCAGGGAGAAATCGGGGAGTCATCAAAATGAGAAGGATAGAAATAGGGAGGGAGAGGCTAGTAAAGAGGAGTCATCTGATGCGAATGAGAGTCCAAGTAGTGGAGATTCATACACAGAAGATCGAGGAAAGGTTAGATCTGAGAGAAAAGAAGTATCATTAAAGAAAGTGCGGAGATCGATGAGATTAGGAAATAGTAATAATTAAAGAGAGAAAGAAGTGTACAGTACGGCAGAGTTCAGTTAAAAAGAAATGCGTCTAACTTTGCCATCAAACAGACCCCTACAATCGACATTGACCCATTGGTTGATAGGGGAAGAGACTAATAACAATGTAAATAATGTATATAAGAATATAGAACCTGCGGGTGATCGATTGGTAAGAAGGAGAGAAGACGATGGTATCCTCCGGGTGGGGTATAATAATATGGGAGGAATATCATTAGGTAAAGGATTTCAGGTAATAGAAGAAATAGAGTCTATTGCAGAGTGCGGGATGGATATACAAGGATACTCGGAAGTTAATAAACCATGGACCCCTGGGAATAAGTGGGTTTTTGATATGATGATGAGTAAGGTCTTTGATCAACATAAGACGGCTTATGCTTCGTCTAAGGCGGATCACGATGTGAGATACCTACCAGGTGGCAACTTGCTGACCGTCACTGGGACGGTAGTTGGAAGGTATAAATCTCAGGGATCTGACCCATGGGGTAGATTCAGTTGGGTTACTCTTCGAGGGGGAAGGGATGAAGGGGTGGTAGTCATTACGGCATATCGCGTATGTCACGAAGCCTCAGACCAACCTGGACCTTTTACTGCATATTCACAACAGTATACAGCAATGCGGGAAGCAGGGATAACTAACCCTAATCCACGTAAACAAATATTGAAAGACTTGCACGCATTAATCGAGGAGAAGAGAAGGGAAGGATTCCGCCCAATACTGATGATGGATGCAAATGGAGACTGTAACTATGAGAAGGATAAAGACAAGGATTTGCTGGAGTTTTTCCAGGAGGCCAATCTAGTGGATGTATACCACAAACGATTCCCAGAACAGATAAACACTTACATGTATGGGAAGAAGCGATTGGATTATATAGTAATGGATCCAGTGTTTGAGGAAGCAGTGGTAAGGATTGGGTACCTGGGGACACATGAGGGTACTTTTTCCGACCATGTACAGGCATATGTGGACTTCGATTCAAGGAAGATCTTTAGTGGAGTCGTCAACAGACCACTCCCACTACATGCCCGAGAGTTCAGATTGGAACAGTCAGACAAGGTTAAAGAATTCCAAGATTTAATAGTTAAAAGAATGGAAGAGCATAAGATAGGCCAGAGGGTAACGAATCTGGCACATGCTTTTAAACGGCATGGCGGTAGCAATAAGAATGTGGCGAAATACCAAAAATTGGATGAAGAAATTAAAGATATTGCTTTGGCAACAGCCAAACATGTTGCAAGGAAGAAGTATGGGTATATGAGGAGCCCAGAATTAGTTATAGCAGGGAGGATGCTGATCCTCGCCAAGATGATACAAGATTGCCGAAACCGAGAGGCTCCCTATACGGAGGCACTATTGAAGCGGGCTGCGACCCTACAAGTAGACCTTACGGAGTTTGATAAGATGACGAATAAAGAGATTCGTAGATACACTCAAAAAGTAGCGGATGATTTGTGGGGTGCTCAGAAGACGTGTGAGAAAGATAGAGCAGAATGGCTTCGGTCCGAAGCAGAGGCCCGGGCAAAAGTTGGAGATAAAGATTCCGAACAAGAACTCAAGGATATGATGAGGATAGCGGAGTCTAGAGCAGTGAATAGAAAGCTCACCGGCATCCTCAAGCCACGGTCGGGGGCAATCGATAGAATTCAGATTCCTACGACCTCTTGGCTATATTCCGAGAGGGCAAGAGAGATCTATCACTATGATCAAGGCAACTTTGAATCCCACCCCCAAGTTGAAGACTATATCTTTTACGGGCATCACTCCCTCAAAGTCCCCCCTCAAGACGCTGTACAATGCTCAGTGGTGAAAGAGGGGGACAAATTCCGAATGGAGTACGTGTTTCGGTGGTTCTACTCTTACGAGAGGGATACGCTGTACCGTCGTGTGTCAGACAAGCTTGTAGAGTCGTATCACCGCAGACAAGGAGGAGTCTTTACAGTACACAAGCAGGCGTCAATGCCAGCGGATGCTTACGGTGCAGTAATTGAGGAAGTAGACATGGGAAGGTACAGGATAGTGGAGGTGAGACAAGTACCTGCGCAATTGTGGCGAGATGTGACGTCCCCAGAGGAGATGGAGGAACACCTACGAGCCAGAAACAAGAGGCACTTGCAACAAGTAGAGAAGGAAGATGCAGATAGTGATAGACACATTATAAAAGACCTGATAAAGGACCACGGCACATCAGAGGCCGCGGACCAACTATTAGCGGGGGAATATGTTCCACAGCAGGCGGTATCAAAGGAAATGGCAGCCTGGATCAAACAAATGAAGCAGTCGGAGGCCGAGAAGAACAGTCCACCGATCGTATGTGCAATGGATTGGAGACAATACCAGGAATGTTTCAAGATGGCGGATGAGAAAACTTCTTCATCACCGGCAGGCCTGCACTATACCATATGGAAAGCAATGGCAAGAGTCGAATCACTGGCAAAGTTCCTTTGCATTATGATTAGCCTTCCTTTCCTGTATGGGTTTGTGAATAACCGATGGGCTAATGAAATAGATGTGATGTTGGAGAAGAAGAGAGGGGTACGTAAGATACATCTCCTCCGAATCATAGGATTATTGGAAGCTGATTTTAATACAGCCCTAAAGTTCTTCTTTTCGGTCCAAATGCAGGGGGCATCAGAAGCGAATGAAAGTATCACGGATGAGCAACATGGATCGCGTAAACACAGGCAATGCATTGATGCCATAATGATCAAGTTACTGACTTTTGAATGTGCCAGAATCAAAAGGAGCTGTATAGCAGAAACGACGCATGATAAGAGGGCATGTTTCGATAGGATGAGAAGAGGCCTTATAAATATACACAAACAAAAACAGAATGTGTCAAAGAATGCGTGTTTGAGCACAGCCAAGACGATCCGCCGAATGAAGAGAAGAGTCAAGACTTGTGTAGGAGTCTCTAAGATGACGTACCAACAAGAGAAGAATGAAGCTGAGATTGATGGAGAGATCCAAGGCAAGGCGGATGTTCCCTCATCGTATTGCCAACAAAGCTCGATAATGAATAGAACCCAGAAGGAATGTGCACCCGGTTGCCTGTTGAATAGTTGTACAATGAAGCGGTCTATATCTCATCACAATATAATGTATGTGGATGATACGGACGGGCACGTGTCGGCGGATCATCACAGTAATACACCAATAAAGGATGCAGCCAAAAAGATGCAAGCCAGCGTGTCGTCATGGGGTAAGATCGCACAGATGATGGGACACGCACTAGCACCACATAAGACTCATTGGGCTTCACTTGCATATGAGTTTATTGGTGGAAAGATGAGATTGGTAAGAGCAACTGAGGAGGTAATAGTGATGGAAGATAGCAGAGGCGGATATTCTGTAATAGACTTTAGAGCACCTGATCAGCCGAATGGAGGTCTCGGCGTCCAATGCTGCCCGGATGGGAATCAGCGCCATCAACTTAAGTCAATCCGAGAGAAGATGGCCTCTATTTGTGGAGCGGTCGAGACAGCCTATTTGAGTGAAACTGAAACATATCAAGTACTGTTACAACGGCTGGTACCGAAGCTCTCATATCCGCTTCATGCAACCAGTTTACAAGAGAAGGAGGCGAGGTCAATAGACTCTATGATAAGAAATGCCTTCTTCCCCAAGATGAGATTTAATCGAAACCTCCCAAGCGCATTGGCATATGGCCCAGAGGAATTCGGAGGTATGGAATTCCCAGAGGTTTATACATTACAAGATCAATTGCAGATCCCTTACTTACTCAAGGCATTACGATGGAACAAAACAGTAGCAAATAACTTCCTCGTTACTCTTGACAACATCCAAATGGCAAGTGGATTCGTTACCCCAATCCTGGAGGACACGACACTTCCAATAGACTACGTAGATAGAGGATGGATCATTAGTTTACGGGATAGAATGAGTGAATATAACGCTGGAGTTTGGGTGGAAGATGCGTGGGCACCCAAGCTGCAGCGGGTAGGGGACAAATCATTGATGGAGGTCTTTACGAATATCCAGGGCATGACGCCTGCTAAACTTGCGAAGATCAATGCAGTACGGCAGTACCTCCGAGTCATTACAGTAGCAGATCTAGCGGATGAAGCAGGGACCCATGTTCGGGATAATATGTTAAATGGAGAGTGGACGGCAGGAACTGATTATGAATGGCCTAACCAAGAATGTCCACCAGCTCGTGACTTTGGCACATTCCGGGCGGCGTTTCGGAAGGCATTCTGTTCGAGAGTGTCAGGGGTGCTGAGAGCACATATGAGTCTGGAATTAGATGAACCGTTGGGACCATGGCTACCAGTGGAAAGGCACACATGGTGGAATGCGTATCGGTCAAAAGATGCAGTATACTACCGGGGCCGGACGGGAGATGTCCTACAGAAGTTCAAATCAACAGTAGCCGGGTTCTTTGAATATGAAAAAGATGTGAAATCCGTTCCATTGGAGGCTTCGAGCTGCTACCAGTGGGGGAAAAATTATGGACACATAAGCGGTGTAATTTGAAGAGTCAAGAAGAAGCATCACCCATCCCCCCAGGACACGTGGTGAATGATACTCTACCAAGATACAATAGGAAAGAATATATAGTGGGAAGTGATGGATCGGTACATCTGAGGGACAAGGTCGCAGCAGCAGCGTGGCTTATCACCACCAGAGAAGATACGGATCATATATCAGCATGTTTTCTAATGTCGGATATAAGTTCAGTCTCTTCGTACCGGGCAGAACTTGAGGGTGTATTTCGTGCCCTGAAACACATTGAATACCTCAACATCCCACCAGCTGAAATAATACAGTGGTGTGACAACAAACAGAGTGTGTGCAGTAGTATTAATCCACCACCACATCCGTCATCGATGCTGGAGCCGGATGCAGACCTGATATTGGCAATACATGAGTTGAAACAGTCTATGAAGCACAAGGTGAACATTCGGCATGTGTATGGACATCAGGATGGCCAGGGGAAGGCTAAGGCAGAGAAGAGGAAACGGCAGAAACAAGAGGATTATGAGAAGCGCCTCCAGGAGTGGGAGGAGAGGTCAGAGCCTGATTCGAGTGAGTCAGAGACGGAGACAGTAGTCCGTTCCATGTTTAACCCATCACCAGAGGGCGCCCCAACCCCACCAGAAGAAGAAGATGAGGCCCAAAAGAAACTTGAAGTAGAAGTGAATGTGGAATGCGACCGAATAGCTACGGACACAACTGCCGCAGCAAAACAAGGCGGAGTACCTCCAGTGGAGGAAGTATTGCAAATGCCGTACGCTGGTAGTAAAGCCATGCTTCATATTAACGGAGTATGGATCACCTCCAAGTATAAGAATGAAATATACAAGGCCCGCCGCACAAAGGAGATGAGAAGATACTGCAAGGACAAGTATAAATGGACGGATGAGGTGTTCGACTCGGTCCATTGGGAATCCATCCGTACGGTGAGAGCAAAATCAAAACAAACAAAGAAGATGCAAACGTGCAAAATTAACCCTAACCCTAACCCTAACCCTAACCCTAACTTGGTGAAGCAACAGTGGGTAAAACAATTGGACAAAATACGAGAAGCCTTTAGAGTAGAGAATCGAACGAGGATGCGGGGCCAAAACGCCATCACTCAATACCTGGTACGAGTGAGAGACGGGATCACATAGAGCAGCAGGGAGTATCAGCAGCATAGCATAAAATTGTTATGACGCCTGATGCATCAAACCCCATAGGTTGGAACAGAGATCGACTTATGATGAATAAGAGGGATGCCACAGGTAGCAACAGCCGCCTACGGCAGCCCTCGAACCTTTTATCGGGATTCAGTTGCCCAAAAGCCTGGCCTCTAGACAGCGGTTTAGAAAAGAGGATGTCGAGAACGGGCATCCTGGCTTGGAGTGCGATCTTAGTCACGGTGGCATTGTTACCACTCATAGTCTGCGAATAGGTAGATCCATAATGACGTACTTTAAAATTTAGCTACCCCCCCCCCCCCCCCCCTGACTTTAGAACAAGTATTCAATCACTTTTTGACACAATCCAGCCCTTGATTTCATCTTCTTGCCAAGGCTGATATGGGCACGAACTTCTACACCACTTTTTGCCGTAGAAGTTCGGGCTTCATATCCTCAGATTATCGAGATTGTCTGATACACTCCAGAGCATCATGGAAGTGCTATATGATCATCTAGTGACTTTAGAACAAGTATTCAATCACTTTTTGACACAATCCAGCCCTTGCTTTCATCTCCTTGCTGAGGCTGATATGGGCCCGAACTTCTACACCACTTTTTGCCGTAGAAGTTCGGGCTTCATATCCTCAGATTATCGAGATTGTCTGATACACTCCAGAGCATCATGGAAGTGCTATATGATCATCTAGTGACTTTAGAACAAGTATTCAATCACTTTTTGACACAATCCAGCCCTTGCTTTCATCTCCTTGCCGAGGCTGATATGGGCCCAAACTTCTACACCACTTTTTGCCGTAGAAGTTCGGGCTTCATATCCTCAGATTATCGAGATTGTCTGATACACTCCAGAGCATCATGGAAGTGCTATATGATCATCTAGTGACTTTAGAACAAGTATTCAATCTACACCACTTTTTGCCGTAGAAGTTCGGGCTTCATATCCTCAGATCATTCGACTATTCTGAGCTTTGATACAGACCTGAAACATCAATAGAAGTCTTCAGACATACTATTGATGCATATTAGCATTTAGCTGAAGCTGCTTTGGCCTATCTATAGCTGCTTGATGTGGTCAAAGTGCAAAAGTTAAAAAAAACTCCGAGATCCCAAATATATGATTTTGGAGTTTTCTGTTCGCCTACTCTGAGCTTTGATACAGCCCTGAAACATCAATAGAAGTCTTCAGACATACTATTGATGCATATTAGCATTTAGCTGAAGCTGCTTTGGCCTATCTATGGCTGCCTGATGTGGTCAAAGTGCAAAAGTTAAAAAATTCCGAGATCCCAAATATAGGATTTTGGAGTTTTTTTCGCCTACTCTGAGCTAGATACAGTTTCCCAATAAGTCCAAGAGTGCAACAAAGGACAACATCTTTCAACAGCAAGTTAGATTGTTCATAACAACTCAAGTTAGGGTATGAGATATGATGGTTACAAATCATAATTGGAATACAAGCTTGAGGTGTCTATACTCAAACAGCTGTGAGGGAATAATCAATAAGGTTTTAGATACCAACAATCAATTAATCTTCAATGGTCAAGATTCCAAATTAGTATACACAAATGTTAGATGTATTTCATTGGATCAAACTGCTACTTTGGCTTTGGTGCGGCCTGAGGTGAGGATATGAAACGGATACCCGAGTCCAAACATTATCAAGTCATTTCAATAGTTTACGGTATGAGTTGCACTTGCTTAAGAATGAAAAGCACGGTTTCAAGAAGAACAAGAATGATGTCCACCGGCTCTCACCAATCTAAACTAAGTTTTGTGTTCTCCAACTTGTGTCACTCTAACCCGCTGTCAATTCATCTCTGACTTACAATCTTACCGATTCATCACAATTTGATAACTTAGCAAGTGATATATTTGCTGTTATTATGAGTATGAAACAGTCTATCAGTACCAAGTGGTGTTGAGATCCAATTGCTCAGATCACCAACTACATTGCACCATTACACTTGAATAAGACATCAACACTCCCCATCATGGCACAGCAGTTTCATCACTCTTCACAGACTCACAACAATCATTACTCAAGCAGCAC
>Ga0075439_12922_pt1 | contig 10498 bp, 8 predicted proteins | sample MintriSingleCell_FD_74264 | JGI IMG/M metagenome (GOLD analysis project Ga0075439, IMG submission 74264) | Marine eukaryotic communities from Monterey Bay, USA to study complex ecological interactions - Minidiscus trioculatus JGI Plate_4_G5... | ecosystem: Environmental > Aquatic > Marine >... | reverse complement strand
TTTATTTCTCAAGTGAGTAGTGAGCTTTGAGAAGATAAATAGCTGCGGCCGCCTATCCAACAGATATGTGGTCAACAATGTACAGTATATACAGCATAGCTGTTATAATTGTATTATGTAATCATCGCTGTTTTGCATTTCAATCATCACATTGTAATTCAATAATACCGACGAGATTTACACATCCATCATCACTTCATTATGATGATCTCTCTGAGTTGATACCCAACGATAATGGTCTGACGAATGGCAAAGTACTATTGAATGGACAAGATCTATCATCTATATCAACAGATGATGTACATTCTACAATAAACTTTCCAAGGCTACATACCATACTATCAGCAACCTACAATAATCAACCAGACAATACAATCTCAGCAATAACAAATCAGCTAACAACTTCAGGATTTCTAAATGATAATGATATAATACAATTTGCAAAAGGTTTCATAAATAGACAAGAGATTATATCAAATGTATTGATTAATGATTTTCAATGGAATGTTATAGATGCACATCGTTGTCGTGTTGGTTTAATTGAGTTAGTTAGAGATGAGTATGGATTGAAGAGTGATATTGATTTGTTGTTGGAGGATGGAAAGACAGAGAGTATTGAGGAAGTCAAGTTATCATTGGCACAAAGATCAAGTATTGTTCCGCCGCTGATACCATCAGTAGTGTCTAGTACATCATCAGATGACACAAAGGCAGAGAGAGAAGAAGCAAAAGAGAGAGATACGGAGGTAGAAGAAGTTGTTAAAGTCAAACAGCCATCATGGAAGTCAGTTCTAGTGAATGATAAGGCCAAGCTCCGCCGTGTATCTACTCCCAACAGTGAGTCTACCACATCATTAACAACAACAAAGAAGAAAGACACATACAACTACGGTCTACTAACAGCAACAACTACCCCAAATCCAGATAAACAAACTTATTCCAACTTATACTTAGAATTAGATAGCTATTGGAAATACATGACAGTACCACAAACATCATCAGTGTCTGATACACCTATACGTGAACAGACTGCCAAGGTATATTTGACACATGCAAGATTATTTATTGGTTGGATGTTAGATGTTCGAGGTGTATTGTTATCGGAGGATGAGGAGAGGGTACTTCTTGATGAGTTGTTCGGGTCTGATGAGAATAGGGAAGAGGTTAGTCCAGCTGATAAATGTGATGGAATGACACCTAGTCTACTTGGTACCTCATCCACAACGGCAGATGATGCCAAATCTGTTCGTATTAAAGTATGGAAGCATGCTCTAGACCGAACATCAACGACATCGTCGTCATCATCAACCATAGAGCCCCCTTCAGCAGTCGACAAACCTAGTCTCCAGCAAAGCATGTCACTCTATGATATCTTCCCATCATCCGATACAGAATCAGCCGCACCTGTATTGCAATACATACTCTGGTTACGATCTGAACGTGGTATATCTCCAAATTATGAGGCGAATGTGTTGAGAGGATTGATTAAACTTGTCAAGTTTAGATTTGCTAATGAATTGTCGTCATCATCGGCAGCAACACCTACAGCAAATCAAGTAAATGGCGGTGGTAGAGGAGGCACTTTATCAAGGTCAACAGCATTAGATGATTTGCCAATTGTGATAGAGTTACGAAAGTTACATCGTGAGGCTGGTAATAAAGGGAAAAAGGCACCACGATCTTCTGACGAGGGTAAGAAGTGGTTAGATTGGAACGAGTACCTAGAGGTTATACAGTTGTTAAAGTATGATTTGAGTAGTTTGATTGATAGTTACGACAAGACGATGGCGAAGCAAGATGAAGAAGATTATGAAGATCAGGAGAAGAAGAAACAAAAGAAGCAGACTCAAGCCAAGGCAAGGTCACTTAAGGTTCAAAAGAAGGAGATAGCCACTCTATTCCAACAGTATTTGATATTAAGCTTCTTTGCCTGTGTACCCGATCGACAACGCACATTCAGAGAGCTGGAACTGGGTAGGAACTTTATCAGAGTGGACGAAGATAACCTACCTCTATGGATTATCAAGCATACGGCCGATGATTATAAGACTGGTTCGACATATGGGGAACGACCTCCACTTCCTCTAACCGCATCACTTACTGCTGAGATTGATGACTTCTTGGACAGATGGAGGCCTTCCCTTATCAAACAATCTAAGGACTCGGGAGCTGATGACAACCTCGCGGCACATCTATTCCTCCAACCTCGAACAGGCAATCCACTCACGGCCAACTCAGTATATCAAATAGTATCAAGATGTTGCTACAAGTATAAACAGAAGAAGACGAATCCACACTTATTAAGAGATATGATTGTAACACATGTTCGAAAGAATGGTGATGCAAGTGAGAAGGAGTTGGAGGCACTGGCACTATTCATGGGACATAGTATATCAATGCAACGTGATAGCTATGATAGGAGGACGTTAGAACAGAAGGTATCTCCGGCTGTTAAGCTTATGCAAGATATGAATGCTTTGAACAACGGTGGTGGTGGTAGCGAATGAATCACATGAGTCATATAGTGTTTCTGTCGTAGCTCGATTGATTGCGGCAGCAATATTGTTGATCATGCATGACTGAAGAAGGGTACCTCATTGTGATTCAGAAAATCAGTTAAGGTGAACCCTTTGAACCACAGCAACATGAACATGGACAATAATAAAGAGGATGATAATGCAAAAGAATGTGAAAGGCGAGTGGTTGAACGTACCGCAAGGTTACATGATATAGAACTATTCAAACAGCCGCCAAAAGAAGATTGTCCAATTTGTTTCTTACGAATGCCATCACTCGCTACGGGAAGTATGTATATGAGGTGTTGCGGAAAAGTTGTTTGCAGTGGATGCTACCATGCACCTCTGTATGATGACAAAGGCAATGAAGTTGATAACGAAAAATGTTCCTTTTGCAGAACTCAATGGCCTGACTTAGAGGAAGAAGTTCAGATGTCAAAGAAAAGAATAGATGCTGGTGACGCTGAAGCAATGCACAATATAGGATGTGATATTTATTATGGAGCAAATGGACACCCACAGGATTATACCAAGGCATTAGAACTTTGGCATCGAGCAGCAGAACTTGGAAATGTTGAAGCATATAGCAATATTGGTGCATCATATCAACAAGGTAGAGGTGTAGAAGTTGATAAAAAGAAGGCTAGGCATTACTACGATTGGTTATGCATATGAAAATGGTATAGATTTGGAAGTCGACAAGGAGAAGGCCAAATATTATTATGAACTAGCAGCTATTAGTGGTAGTGTATTAGCGAGGTTCAATATAGGCAGATTCGAGGAGAGAGAAGGCAACATGAACAGAGCCCTAAAGCACTACATGATTTCAGCAGGAGTTGGATGCAGTAAATCGCTGGAACGATTCAGGGAATTCTTCATGTATGGGCATGCAACAAAAGATGATTATACAAAAGCTTTACAAGCTTATCAAGAATACTTGGGCGAGATTAAGAGTAAACAAAGGGATGAAGCTGCCGCTGCACGAGAGGATTATCGTTATTATTAGTATTAGATTAGTGGATTGGAAGGAAGTAGCATATGTGTCTATTTATTAACCTTAACCAGTATTTGTAAAGTCTGTATGAGCGGTCGAATTCCAATGTAATTGTATCAAGTGACCATCCATTCCAGATCGTATTATACTTTTACTTTGATATCGTGCCCATGACCAAGGCAACTTGACAGTATAATTAGCTATACCCCAAGTGTCATGGAACTTGACCATCCAATCATCTTGTCCCGTTTTAGTAAAGTATGCCTCCTTACTACTCAGACCACCGTTGAAATGCAGCATGCCCACATTTGGATACTTCTCAGCATAAGGTAAATGCCGTTTCTGCCAACGTAATGTAACACTCATATCCCATCCTTCTGATAGTATATGTACTTCATTTGGATATGTAACATTTACTGATTTGAATATCAACTGATCAGCAGGCTGTTTTTGATTATATGTCTTGACGACATGCCTCATGTTTGTTTCTTGTGCTAATGACCAAATCTCTTCCATACGCGGTACATTCAGTATAATAAAGCCCGAACACATTCCTATACCCCAATGGAAGAGTGAGTCTTGACTTGATTCAACTTCCTTCCATAATTCTTCAAGGTTGGTCATTATAACTACATCTGTGTCCATGTAAAGCAATTGCTTCACATTTGATGGAACAAACCGATGTGCAATTAATCGATAGAAACACCCAATGGTATGTACACCTGTTGCATAATCGACTGTAAACTTATCATCCTTTAATCCTTTTGACATTGTATTGACAATCTTTTCTTCTAACCACTCTTCTGCTGGCGATACATCATATATATGTATCTCAATTGGATTTCGTGTTATCCAAGTTGATAACTCTATTCGATTGAAGATGGTATGTAAACTCGAGTAGGCATATTTAACTTCCTTCCCAACCATCATCTTAGATTGTATAGTCTATCAGTAGCTATCAGTTCCTAACAATAGTGTATTATATTGTGAATGTGAATGAGGAGAAAAAGAGGTACGAAGACGACAGCCGGCCCTGACCAAAGCTGACAGTTGTTCAATCAGCTCTATATCAACAACAAACTATCGTATGACATCCAGAGAGATCTCATATATCGACGATCATCACAGGCAACCTCTAATATGCTTCATTTATTTTTGGATATTAATGAAAGTATAGTTTGGCGATACAACGATTTTTCTTGTAATATGTAAAGTACGATAAGAGCATTAGCAGAGATCAGCAGCATCTCCAGCTTGATAGAAGGGGTCGAGACACCATCACACTCTCTCTAGATATAGATAGCATATGAAACGGAAATAGTAGAATAATAATATTATTTGCCAAATATCACAGCCCGGCGGTAATAATTTGTATCTGAAGGTTTTTTAAGGCACCCATCACCATAGACCATAGAGCGTGAAGACACAAGAGAGCTCCCGTGTATGCGGTAAGTGCTATTTTACCTAGGTATTATAGATTAACTTCTTATAATAGAAGGGTACCGTTGGTACAGACATTTGATTCAGTATGAGCACATTCGATAATTGCAAAGACGGTGCATCAAAATCAACTAGTGATGATGTATGTGAGTTGGAAGAGAAGTTGCAAAATATGAGCACGGGTATTAATAAAGAAGATGTATCGGTATGTGCAAATTGCGGAAAGGAGGGTGATGATATAAACAACGCATGTAACAAATGTAAGAAAGTGAAGTATTGCAATGCTGTATGTAAAAAGGTACACAAAAAGAAGCATAAGAAAGAGTGTGAGGAATATCTCATGTGTGCTGCTGAGAAACATGATGAAAAGTTATTCAAACAACCAGTGCCACAAGATGAAGATGATTGTCCACTTTGTTACCTACGAATACCTACACTTCCATCGGGAAGTAAATACAAACCGTGTTGTGGAAAAAAGATATGTTGTGGTTGCATATATGCAGTCCAAAAAACATGTGATAAGCAGCTGTGTCCTTATTGTCGAATTGGTGCTCCTAAGTCAGACGAGGAGCTAATGAAAAGCGTTATGAAACGAGTTGAGGCTAATGATCCTGTAGCACTTACGAAGCATGGAACTAGTTATTCAGAGAGATTGTATGGTTTTCCGCGAGATTATGGAAAGGCATTAGAGTTATGGCATCAAGCAGCAGAACTCGGTGATGCCGAAGCTTATGGCAGTATTGGTGATGCATATGAAATTGGACTAGGAGTAGAAGTTGATAACAAGAAGGCCAAGTATTACTATGAATTGGCTGCTATGAAGGGATGTGCACAATCAAGGTATAATCTTGCGATTGAGGAGGAGAATGCAGGCAATATGGATAGGGCATTGAAACATTTAATGATTGCGGTGAGGAGTGGAAGTAGTGACTCGTTGAATCATATTAAGCGACGTTATGCAAATACAAATGGTGGAACAAAAGAAGTTTACAAGGAAGCATTACGTGCATATCAAGAGTACTTGGGAGAGATTGTAAGTGCACAGAGGGATGAGGCAGCTGCAGAATATGAAGAGGATAAGTACTATTAATATTGGGAACACAGTATGGGAAACAAAGTATATGTATGGCACTTCTATCTGGATTTATCAAGTATGAAATTTATCAAGAAGGGATTAAATTTAACTGTTTTTAAGCACTCTCTCTCTCTCTCTATTCAAATGACAATCTCTCTTTCTAATTCTATTCCCCTTCCCCTAACCTCAACCCTAACTTACAACTTAATAGTAACGACACTCCTCTTCTGCTGCGGCGGCCTTATCCCTCTGATCAGTCTTTATCTCTCCCAAATATTCTTGATATAATTGTAATGCCTTTGTATAGTCTTCTTTTGTTGCATGCCCATTTGAGTATAACTCTTTGATTTCCTTTAAAGAGTTAGTATCTCCGCCCCTAACAGCAATCATAAAGTGTTTGAGGGCCCTCTCCATATTGCCTCTATTCTTTTCCATATTACCTAGATAGCGTCTTGCATTTACACATCCCCCAATAGCCGCTACTTCATAATAATGTGTAGCCTTCTCCTTATCAACTTCCACTCCTCTACCATTATAATGTGCAACACCAATGTTTACATATGCTCTAGCTATACCGAGTTCTGCTGCCCGATGCCACAGTTCTAATGCCTTGGTATAATCTCGTGGAAAGCCATGTAATCCATCTCGATAGTAACTACCTGAATTGTATATCGCAAAAGGATCATTAGTGTCAATTGCTTCAGGATCACCAGCCTCTACTCGTTTCATCAACCGTCTAATTGACTCTTCATCTGAAGTAGGTGTTGGAGTTCTACAAAAGGCACACTTTTGACTATCAATTTCATTCCCTTGGTTGTCGTAGACAGGCGCATAGAAACATCCACTGCATATCATTTTCCCGCAACATGCCTGGTATCTAGAACCCGTGATGAGTGTAGGCATACGAAGAAAACAAATTGGACAATCTCCATATTCTGGTGGAGGTTGTTCGAATAGCTTCTCATCGTGTAACTCAGCAGCAATTCTAAGTTCTTCGTTATGTTTCTTGGCAGCTAGTCTAACATGTTCCTCGCACTCTTTCTTATGCTTCTTCTTGTGTACCTTTTTACATACAGCGTTGCAGTACTTCACTTGGTTACATTTGTTGCATGTATTATTGGCACCTTCTTTGCCACAGTTAGCACACATTGCCTTATCACTATCATCAACGCTCATATTCTGTAACATATCGTTAATGTCACATACATCATCATTATTTGATTTTGATGCACCGTCTTTGCAATTATCAGATGTGCTCATATTATACATACGGCGGCGGCGGTGTCTAATTGTTATTAATACTCGTTATTAATAATAATACAGCTTTTAAGATTATTGTTGTGATCAATATATTACTGAACACGGAGGCCTTTGTTATTTGAGTACACCAACGAAGTTTGTATTTTGGGCGCCTTAAAGATAATCAACTCTCACCACTACCCAAAACTAACAAACCTATAGCGCTAATGATACTACTGCTACTGATGATGCTGTATTCGATAATGTTGATGGCGTACACCTCTCTAACCAAACCTCTCTAATAGGTACCTCTATCTACTCTATAAAAGACAATAAATCACTTTATTTTCCCATTTAATGAAAACTCCTTCCTCAAGCAAGGGAAAATATGTGGACTCCAAGTCTCGAGAGATGAACCGGCCGGCCCTATGTAGTGGTAGGTCGAGAGTGTTGGTGACGCTGCGGCTGCGAATGGTGCTGTTATTGATACGTTAGTTTCTTATGTATAATCATTTGGGTGGACGCCGTGTGTGTCTGGTCTAAGCTTAAAAGGATAAGATAATGGAAAAAGAGTCTCTAACTTAGTCTAACTCTAACTTTTATTAATAGTAACGATACTCCTCATCGGCTGCAGCGGCTTTATCTCTTTGATCACTCTTTATCTCGCCCAGGTATGCTTGATAACACTGTAATGCTATTGTGTAATCTTCTTTTGATGCGTGTCCATTTGAGTATAGTCGTTTGATCATCTCCAAAGAGTCAGATTCTCCATCTCTAACAGCAATCGTATAATGTTTCAATGCCCTGTCAATATTTCCCCTCTCCTGCTCAACAAGGCCAAGATTGTACCTTGCTATTACTTCTCCTCCAATAGCAGCCAATTCAAAGTAATGAATAGCCTTCTTCTTTTCAACTTCTACTCCTCTACCACACTCATATGAACATCCAATATTGTTATATGATTTGGGATAACCAAGCTTTCCCGCCCTTTGCCATAGTTCTATTGCCTTGGAATAATCTTGTGGGAAGCCATGCTTCCCTTTCATGTAATAATTTCCGATATTGTAAATTGCAATAGGATCATTTGCCTCCATTCTTGTCTTATTTCTTTCTAATCCTTCTCCATTTGTTTTAGGGGTTGGGGTTCTACAAAATGGGCACTTATCATTATCAACTTCGTTCCCTTGGTTATCATAAACAGGCGCATAAACACAACCACTGCATATAACTTTTCCACAGCATGACTTGTAGCTTCTACCGTTATCAAATGTTGGTAATCGTACAAAGCATATGGGGCAATCTCCGTATTGTGACGGTGGTTCTTTAAATAACTTTTCATCATGGAGTTCGGCAGCAATTCTAAGTTCTTCGTTGTGTTTCTCAGCAGCTAGTCTCTGATGTTCTTCACATTGTTTCTTGTGCTTCTTCTTGTGTACCTTTTTACATACAGCGTTGCAATACTTCACTTGTTTACACTTGTTGCATATATTCTTGGCACCTTCTTTACCACAATTGGCACATATTGATACATGATTATCATCCGTACTCATATTCTTTAACATATTGTTCACATCACATACATCATCATCATTTGATTTTGATGCACTGTCTTTGCAATCGGATGTGTTCATTATATTACTATCCGGCGGCGGCGGCGGCAGTGTATAACTTAAGGTTATTCTTGTGTTCAATATGTTACTAATGAATTACTAACTTATCCTCGTGATATATATATGGACTCTACTTACTATTTTGTGGGTGAAGTACACCAACTTCAGTGTATTATTTTGTTACACCTTAAATTTATATGTTGTTCGTATAGGTACACCATTAAAAATGATTATCAACTCTCACCACGAACAAAAAACTAATGACAATAATATAAACCAATGCTGCTACTACATACACTATAATGCAGTATTTGATATCGTTGTCGGCGTATGTAACTCTCAAACACAAGCCTTCATTACGATAATAATAAATAACACTAAGTTTTTAAGTTTTCATATTATAAATGGTGAAAACTCCTTCCGGAGCAGAGACAATATTCCACATGTAAGCAAACCCAAAATGAACTGGCACCCATGTCTCATCTCTCGACCAACGACCAAACTCAATCACTGAAAACTAACACCTATAAACACTAACATCTATGGCAAGCGGACGCCTTAAGCATAAGCGTGTAAAGGTTTTAGTTTTATATAATAAATCAGTTCAACTACAATAAACAATGGAATATTCATCAAGTAAAAAAGTACGACTGCCGGGTATATCATTTGATTTTGATAATTCCGACAATTCAGATGATAGTTGCTCTTCTAATAATAGCATGGAGAATATCAATAATGGTATGCACGAGAAAGACAATGTTAATACCACGGAGGATTATCATAGGGAAGGTAGAGCAAATATAATAGAAGAGATGAAATCCATGGGTTTTCAGGGTGCTACTACCATCCCTTCTAATACCATCCCTTCTAGTACTAAGCAACAACAACAACAACAACAGCATTCTCAGCTTACCGAGATGGAATGTGATAATAATAACAATCTATCAACACCAAGTAAACGATTACTAACTAACCCACCATCCTCTAATTCTAAACAACCACGCTCTGCATCTAAACCACGTACTAAAGTATCACCAACAACATCAAAACTACACAGCACTGCCAATAACTTAGTTTCTAATACACCAAATACAACACTGGATAAGGTTGATAATGCTGTATATTCGGTTATTGAAAGTGTTACTAGTGTTAAGAAAAGTTTAACTCCATTTAAAAATATAAGTTTGTCTGTTGGTGATAAAGTTGGTGTCAACTCTTCTAGTAGTTCATTAAATAATAACAACAATATAATGAACAGGGATAAGAAAGAGAGGGGTGAACAAACTATGATATTGGATGCGGCAGCTGATTATTTGTATAGGATGGAAAATCAGTACAATTTATTCATCACTGATGATACTAATACTGACAATAAAGAGGGATTAACAGCAGAGGACAGAGAGGGATTTATAGTGGAGGACAGTAATAATGAGTTATTAGTAGAGGTTGAGAATGAGGATAAGGAATTAGTTAATAGTTTAGAAGATGTTAATAATTCTGCTGCTGCAGATGATAATGGTAAGGTCGAGGAGGGTATTCAAAGACGATCTCGTCGTATACAAGATAAACAAATTAAAGAAGTTGAGGAGAAGCAGGTTGAGATTGATAATGCCACATTGGCAGC